>Ga0214542_1001103_pt1 | contig 54141 bp, 21 predicted proteins | sample CNSS1metaG_FD_160096 | JGI IMG/M metagenome (GOLD analysis project Ga0214542, IMG submission 160096) | Root nodule microbial communities from cowpea collected in UCLA plant growth center, Los Angeles, California, USA - CNSS1 | ecosystem: Host-associated > Plants > Roots > Nodule | place: USA... | reverse complement strand
TTTTTACAAAAAAAATATATATATATATATATATATATATATATATATATATATATATATATATATATATATATATATATATATATATGACAAATAGCTAAAATGAATACGTTTGACATTGAGTCCCCTATGAAGTGAACAAACGGAACGTGGAGATGCTTATCACAATATGACACGATCCCTCGTTTATTTATTAATTCAGAGATATGTTCCTCAAATTAGATTTGCTTGGAAAAACGACAAAAGGATGACTGTTTTCCGAGATAAATGTGAAATTATTTTCACCGTAAAAGAAACATAATGATTCTCCAGTTAAAAACAAATTATTACTCTATTTATATCATTAACTACTAATTTTAAATGTCGAGTGGAGATAAATTAATTGATCTTATATATCAAAGATTAATAATATATGAATATTTTTAAATATATATATATATATATGTATACTTTCTTTTTATTGATGATAATCAATTTAAAATATAATATAATATTATTTTTAAAATATGTCGATAATTTAAAAAGTATTAAATAGAAAACTATGCACTGAAACAAATAAATACTTAACAAATTGCTAAATTACTATATTTTGCTTGAACAAGACTTTCAAATAATAACACTCGAAGCTAGCCTTTAATATAATTATTATAATTTGTGCATTAAAATATTACGTATTCGTTTAAGATAAATTAAAATATCTGTTTCAAATTAACATGAATTTTATTCAAATGTTTATTAATTTAAAATTAATTATGTATAATTTTAAAACAAATATATAAAGTTCAGTATATTAATTACTCTTTCAAAGTAACAACTTTTTATTCAATATTCATCAATTTAATTTCTTTAGTTAATGATATCGTGTTTTATCTATACACTCATAAAAGTTTTCTTTATTAGTTCTACTTGGATTAACAGCATTATAGTCGTTCTGTTTAGCTTGATTAATGTATTTTAGTAGAAGGTATATTTTTAACCTCTTGGAGACTATTTACTGTGATTTTTTTTTTTCATACTAAGGATATTACTAGTATAACTATTTTTATTTTAAGAATTATTTAGGATAATGCTTAAAAAAAATCTTTTAAAAGAAAAATTATTGCCATGTTTTTCCCTTGTTAAATCACCTTAAACGTTTTCATATGAACTCCACATCTTTTTCCATTTTGGTTTCCTTATGGAAATCATTAAAATGCTTTTATTAAACATTCACCTTCACATCACAGGATATATATATATATATATATATATATATATATATATATATATATATATATATCTATATATATATATATATATATATATATATATATATATATATATATATATATATTTATATATATTTATAATTCTTATACTAATTAATATTTTTTTTCAATGTTTTCTGAAATACTTTAATATAATAGCACAACCTTCATGAATTCCTTTATGTCATATAATTCCAAAACAAGTTTAGTTCTTAAAAAAGATGATAAGCATCAATCATAGGACTAAAGTGATTAAGACAAACTTATATATTCAAGGTTATCCCATATGGAAGTGAGCCTCTAAAACTTCAAAAACTAAAATAAATAATTAAAAAGGAAGGTATCAAAGCAAAAGAAAGAAATAATAATCAATTTTAACGAATGTCGTTGATTCAGTCTGTTCTAAAAATAAGATTTAGTTGCCAAATTGATTCTTATTAAAAAAATGCTTGCCTGCAGAAATTAGGGTTCGGGAACACACATATTAATCTTATTTTATTATCTTTTGAAATTATGTGTGAACTATTTTCATTAAAAAACAAAAGAAAGATGACCCAGATGAAAATGGAAGATCTTTTCTGAATCAAGGTTTGAACTGGTTTGATATTTTGCATGAAATTTCAACAGCTAGCTTTGAAAGAGGGGTCTCCCTTGTCTGCAGGGTGGGAAACACATGTGACCCGCAATGCAATCACCAACACACATGTAGCTACACCTACCTACCTCCATTATCATCACACAAAACACTGTATAATTCATCATATATATTTATATCTGCAACAAACTACACACTGCTAAATTTTAAGATTCAACAGGAAGAACACTATTCACACAGAGAATTTAGGTAAGAAGTTAAAAACAAATAGTGCAACCTCCAATATCATTAATGTGTATTTTATATTAATTATTAATAAAAAAATTATGTTCTGATATCAAATTTGTTTAGAAAACATGATTAGGGTTAATCACAATTTTGTTTTTAAGAATATGTTTATGAGGGTTGGATAAGAAAAACATATTTAAAATTTTTTTGACCTTACCACCTAAACGAATGTTTGCTTTCGGAATGATCTTTTCAATCCGTATGGTTGAGACTAAGGGATCGGAGTTCATATTTTGAATCATTTTTTTTCATTTTTTTAAGGAATTAGAGTTTTGTTTTTGGAATCTTATTTTGTTCACATATATGATACTAATTTTTCGTTCTCAAGTAAGGGTGTTAAAGTGAGCTAATTCGGCTCACACAGTTGACTCACCACAGTTTGAGTTAAAAAAAGGTAAGTACTTAATTCGATTTACTTTTAACGAGCCAGAAAGTTTGTAATCTGACTCGACCCACCACAGATTGGTGGGTTAGTGGATTGACTTACTTATGAATGTTATTTTTTTGTAATTTATTTTCGAACTCATGGGTTTTGAGTTGGGTTTAATTCAACATACATTTAGAAAATTTGAAATCTCTATCCTCAGAGTTTAAACCCATTTCGACATCTTTATCCTTATGTTTGATGAAATAACCTCATTAGAGTTAAATACTACATCTAATTTGTTGTCCACTTTTTATAATCATGTGACTCTCATTTTATCCTTAAAAGATATCTCAAAAGGGTTGAAGAAGGAAAACGTATTTAAATTATTTTTTGTCTAGACTCCAAAACCATGTAGATTATTAAATATACCAAAACACTTTTTATTTATTATTATTTAACCATGTTGTTCAGGCTTAGTAAAATTTTAAAGAGAAAAAGGAGTATGTGCCATTATATCTTTTGAAACACGCTCAGAAAGTATAGGAAAAGAAAAAAAAAAAAAAAAAAAATTTTAAAGAAAGAAAAAAAAAAATTAAAAAAAAAAAAAAAAAAAAAAAAAAAACTTCTCTAGATTTGTATCATTGATTTTTAAAAGTAAACCAAAGCTAGGTCATCTAGTTCATGGAATAATACCAAGAGGTGTACAAGGAAAGGAAATGGAAATGTATAAGCAACGTTAGCACCCCATTATGATATAGCATAACAGATATGTGTGATATATATTTCTCAATCTCCTTGAGTGATCATTCTACATTGATTAATTTCTTCCTCAAGAATCTCATGACCTTTTGAAAGTTGAAAGAGCTTAGAAATTTTGTTGTTTAAAAATTAAAGTTATGACTAATTTAAATACATCTTAATCTTTTTATTTTTTAAAATATTTTAGAAAATAAAACTGTGACTGAAAGAAATTTTAAACGTATTATTTTCAACACATTTATTTATTTGGGTAAAGAGGTTGCCCAATCATCTCATTTCCTCCTTGATTAACAGCGAAAAGGTCATGCATCATATGGTTTATTTTCTCTTTTGAAATTTGATGATTAAAGTAACTATGGACCAATTATTAGACTAACCAATCCTTGTAAACAAACTCTTCTATAACTAAAAAATTAAATGTTTGATAGGCTTCAAAACTTGAACGTTAAGGTTTGGCATTTAAATATAACTTGTCCAAAAAAAAAATACAACACTACACCATTTTTTATTGAACTAGCCCACGTATATAAAATTGTGGCCTAAACATATAACAAAACACAAATATATAAGTCATGCTTAAAATTACTAAATGTCACATTTTATAAATGATTATAAATGGTTAATTATTTAGACAACATTTTTTAAATGTTTCCTATAGAAAATATAGGCAAAAAAATAAAATTGTGGCCTTTTCACTATGTTATTTCCTTATCAGTTAAACAATACAACATAAATCATCTTCATACATATGGATTAGGTAACGCTGACATGGCAACAATTGAAAAATCAATGTGTAAAAAAGGAATAAGCCATAGTTTTTTTATTGTTAGTTATATAGTGAGTTTTATTTACCTTAAACCTACGATACGGTAGAAAATGTTGCATGTTTATTTTAAGCAATACGGTAGAAAATGTTGATAACTATAAATAACAGTTGTTAAAATATGGATAGTTTAGACCACATTTATAAAATTGTAGTGTTTAACTTTAAATACTTTTATATTACATCATGTGACCCAATAATACTTAAATTATTGTAAGGTGCATTAATTGTCTCGTGATGGAAGGTAGGTGGGCAAAGTCACAACCAAACCATGACACTTTGGTTGCTACAATCTTAAGTAGAAAAAGTTGCACCCTAACTATTACCTATAACTTTTGACTTAGTTGTTAGTGCTTAATCCAATAGTTGGTATTATAGCCAAAATCACGAGTTTGATTCCCTATGAGACAATTATTTAGGGAGAGATTAAATAATTATGTTCTAAACATACATAAACACAATAATTAGTGCCTAAACACTACGCCAAAATAGTCAATAGATAGCGTTCTATAGACAACGCTTATTTAATTAAGCGCTATAAATCAGATTACAAGAACAAAAGATAGCGCTTTATAAAATACATATACATAGATAACGTTTCATCTAAAAAACGCTATCTATATTGAATATATATATTTTTTATATAAACAAAAACTAAATCAATTAATAGAAAACGTTTTTAAATTTAAGTGCTATGAATTGGAATATTAACAAATAGCATTTTATTAAAAAGTCGCTATCTATTATTAATAAAAAAATTCTAAAAACATTTGTTGCCCTCCTCTGCAAAAATTAATTCCCAACTTTGAATAATTTCACTTTCAACTCACCCAAATCTTAACTTTATTCACTAACAACTGCAAAATTCACTCTCATCTCACCCATTCTCAACTTCACTCCCACTCACGTCCTGTCATTCGCGTCGTTCGCTTTTGTTCGCATCATCAACGGCAGCCGCGTCGCCATTTGCTCCATAAGCAACGTCCACCACACCGTTAGTGACGTATGCGCCATCTCTATCTAGCCCATGATCCTCGAGAGCACTGAAATTTCAAGGTATTATCCGCAATCATGAACTCCACACAAAATTTCTTTGTTCGATTTCGATAAACCCTAATCCTCTTTCGTTTCAACCTTGTAATCCGTTTCAATGTGCAGTGTGTTAGTGCAAGTTTGAGGACACTTCTCACCCTTTTTTCACTCAATCTTCACTTGTTTTCATTTGCGTTCTCACAACCAATGAATCTCTCAATTTTGTCTTCCATTCGCGTGCCCCTCGCCGACCGTTCTCCACCCCCAATGCAGTTTGCACAGCAGCAACCACTCCACCCTCAATCCTCCATTCTCGTCTCCCATTCAGACAACATCAGGACATTCGTGTAGCAGTAATTTGCATAACAGGTCACGTCGGAGGTCGCGTAGCAGTTCATCTTGTTTTAGCAGTTCAGTTCTTCCATTCTAGTAAGTTTTCATGTTGTTGCTAGAATTTCTATTTAGGTTAACCTAAAGAATGAGGTTTGTTTCATGTTTGTATTTTCTTGTAGATTAGGAAGAGGGATTGGCACGAGTAGGGATTGCTTTCAAAAATAAGGATTAATACGAAAATTTCATTATATAAAGTTGTAGTTCAAACTTTCATTAGAGGCAATTGCAATTTTAATAATTTTATTGTGGTATGTTTACTCTCTGGATGGCAGAAGTTAAGATCATATGAAGCTCTTCAATTAATTGCTTTTGGGGTAGGACAAATTGTTATTGCTCGAGTAGGACAAATTCTGCCTATTTTGCTCATTTGCCAAAGGCCAATTGTTCTTAATGTTTGGAGAGGAAGATTCATTACACTAGTTTTACCTACTTCAAACTTTAGGTGGAAAGGAGGTGGACAAACTTCAGGTAGATCCTTTCTTTTTCGTGGTGGTTTTTAAGATTATTTAATATTCATATTTTGAGTTATGTGTTCACAAACTCAAAACAGTTTATGGACCTAATGATAACAATTTAGTGGTCCTTTGACCTATGTGAAATGAGGTTTCTTTTTCTTTTTCTTTTGAATGGAATATGAAGGGTAACACTCACCCTTAATCAACTTACAGTTTGTAATAACATAATGACTTGGCATCTAAATTAGGCTTGGTATGAATATTAATATGGTCGGTTGTTCCTTGGATAATGTAATGCATTTGACCTTTGATTTAACAGCTACATTTATTCTGATATGCATAATGCATTGTAAACTTGTGATCCTGCTAATTTTTTTACAAATGCATAAGGCGTACATGGACAAAAAAAGAAGCTAAATAGTGAGAGAGCAAACAAAACTAGACAAATGAGATATATAGATATATCTTGTGCACTGGGATTTATAAATGATTTCAGTTGTCAAACATCACAAATTGTTATAGTGGGAGCTTCTCTATAGAGAATACTAGAGAAGATGCAGCAGTTAAGGACTAGCCTGAGATGATTAGTTAGTTCCATATTCCACATTCTCTTACCTCAACCACAACAACAAATAATAGCAATGGTTCCAACACAAATTCACAACCACTTGCACCTGTCACGACGAATAAGAGCCTTCCAGGAAATCCAGGTAACTTTTTTAGCACCCTTCTCAGAAAACAGTTTAGACTTTTTCAGTCCTACTTACATGAATATTCATGATTCTTTGTTTACTTCTTCTTCTCTTGCTTTCGCAGCTTTACTAGTTTAAATAACATTTTCTAACAATTGGGGTTTTAATTCTTTGCTTACTTGTTTACTTCTTTTTTTAACAATTGGAGTCAAATAGATGAATATTGTGATATATGGCCTGCACATGTTATATAACAAGAATTCTGATATATATATATATATATATATATATATATATATATATATATATATATATATATCATTCATGGAAAAAATCTTCACCCGTCACTGATTTTAAAAATCTAATAATAGTTTGTCTTTATATTTTACCAAAAAAAAAATTATATTATGAAAATAAGACAATGATATCCCGCAAAAGTGTACATTAAATTTATGTACAATGAATGGGTTAATTAATTACATCACATTTAATTAAGATATGAACATATAAACACTATGAAATTAAGATAAGGCCTTGATTTATTTGAAGTCACCTTCTTTCAAACGGTGACAAGGATATAGGTACGTTTTAAGCCAAAATTTGATATATATTCAAATACATCATATCGTATTCTAGGTATTTGCGAGTATTAATTAGTGAATGAGATAACATTATATATTCATTTATTTGCATTTGGACACACTTAACTAACAGATACTAAAACCAATTTTTATGATTTCAGAGAATAGTAGTGACAATACAGCATGAACTCTGATATCGAGAGTTATTCTCAAGTTCTACGACTCTCCTAATTTTTAATAATACTCTTACTGCATCACCAACACAACCCCTTTAAGTAACACCATCATCAACAGTTTGTGCGTCATGGGTAAGAATATATATACATATACTTGTTGTAAGGTAAAAAAAATTGCACTTATTCCATGTTTAATTCAACTTAGAATTTGTTAGATGTCTCCTTTACATCTTATTTGATTTCAAATTCCATGGTGTTTTTACTTGAGCAGAGATTATGCATATTCAAGACCAATTACATCGGTAGTATTTCAACTCATTATGACTGTTGGGCATCTTTTCATTGGTATGGGATGGCTCACCGGGCAATTGTTCCAGCCACTGCATCATAGTTGTTTGGTCTCAAACTTTGGTGCACTATACAATTTCATCACTCAGGAAAACCTTGAAGCAACACTGGTATTCTCTAGTCTCATTGTCAGCACCAAGTATGGGATCACTGCTGTTGCATTTGCCAAATGTTGCTATTGAGTTTCTAAAATGTTATGGTAGCATATGCTTTTTCCTAGCTTCCATGATCATGGCAGCATTATGCGTTCTTGTAGCAAGGTTATGCACAATTCTAGTGTTAAGAACAAGGATTGTTTATGTCAACCTTAGGTGGTTGGTTCATAGTGAGATATGTACAATGTTTAGTCTTTTTTAAATGTGTGAATAAATTCTAAAGTTGTAGGATTCTTTATACATTGATAGAGTAAGTCTTTTTGGATAAAATGTTTATTGGATAAAGTTAGTCAATGAAATTATTTTATTTGATAATTGTATATTGTTATATTCAGGTAATATTATTATGAATGGAGGAAAATTGAAAAAATAAAATAAAAAACTCATTGATTATGTAACTTATCATAGTAAGTTGGATTTGTTATGACAGGTATTTAGAGACCCGTAATAATTCTCATAAATATTTTTTGCAAAGATAACACTAAAATAAGAAGGAATGAATGAAAAATTAAAAAAATTATAAAAAATATAATTGAACCAATACACAACACTTGATTGTGAAAATGCTATCTATTGATGAAAAATAAATAAAAAGCGCGTATGTAACCAAGTGTTGTCTATAGATCCTTTATATTTTTGAAGAATACATAGATAGCGCTTGTTTAACTAGCGCTATCTATAAAGTGTCATTAGACAACGCTTTTTTACAAGCGCTATCTATTAATAGATATCACTCCAATAGATAGCGCCTAAAAAGCGCTATCTATTAGCAAAAAAAACGCTATCTATTGACAATTTTGGCGTAGTGAAACCAATTTAAAAATGTGTTGGCTAAAACGTGTGATCTCTTGTTTTCTTCTAGACAATGATTTTCAAAACTTTTGTAACATTAGAAAAAAAAAACCATTGCTTAAACTTAATGCCACAATTTTTTTTTTTACTTTAGGCAACACTTTTAAATTGTTGTTTAAACTAAAAAATAGTGCAATGCAAAAGAATGTAGTTGCTATAATTTGTAAATAGGTTTAACATGAGAAAGGAATTCATCAATTTCTTCATAATGTGTTGTGAGCATTCACAAATTGAATGAAATCATATGTATTCTTGAAATGCACCAAAAATTGATTGCACTTGAGGTAGCCTAAATATGAGAGGGACCATCTAGTGGGTTTGAGTTGAATTTGATTTTGTTAGTAAAGTTTTGGGTTCAAAATTTGTGAATAAAAAGTAGAGATCTCTTTAGACGTAATCAATCAAATTTTTAAATAGAAATTAATTTTTGATAAAGTTAATAATAATTGAATCAACTCTAATTAACATAATTTTTTTTAATTATTGACTTTTTTTATCGATAGAAATATTTTTTCTCTGTAAATTCAAATTTGGTAATAGATTTTACCGACAAATTTTAGAATTTAAATTATCTACGAAAATCTTTGTTGGTAATGAATTTGTCGCCTAATTCAAATTTGTATTCCCAATAAATACTTTTGTGGGTAACGTATCCAACAATGTATTTCGTCAATGAATTTTGTTGGTAAACTATAACTTTGATTTTTGAAAGGTTTGTTGTTGGTAAATTGGATGGCAAGTTTCTCACCTAGTCTAATATGATTTTTTATATATTAAGGACAAATGGGTGATAAGAAGAAGAAAAGAAGAAGACGATGAGGATAGGGATAAAGAGGAGGAAGAGGAGACCGATATCGGTAGTGGAGGTGTCACCTCCAGGTCATCCTTATCCTCTTCCTTCTCCTATTTGTCTTATTTCCTTTTCCTCTTCCTCCACCTTCTTCTCCTCCCTCTCTTTCTTTAACTCCAACAACCATCACCACCAGCATCATCCACTTACTTGTCACTAGCCATCATCAATGTCATTGGTGCGCGTCACCAGTGAGACTCCACGTCGCCATATAGCCATCGTCGAGTTACCATCTATCCATCATTATCACCACTGCCATGTCATCTCCTTCTTCTCTACTTCCTCTCTCCTCCTTTTCCACCACCTTCTTCAATTCTTCTTCTCTTATTCTTCTCACTCATCTCCTCTTAATATACAAAAAATTTCACTACTAAAAATCATGTATATAATGACGTTTTTAATATGACAATTCTTAAAAATGTCACGTTTTTACCTTGTCTAACAGGTAAAATATGACGTTTTTAACCGTCATTTTTTAATAATCTCAATATTTCACTTTTAATTTGTTTATCACTTTTGAATTCCACTCTCATTTGTAATCACGCAATTTGTCAATTTTTAAGTTTACCTCCCACATGTTTCTTAATTCCCTCCCTAAATGCCCCCTCTGCAACCCTAAATTCACTTTAGACAACTTAAATCTCCATTTTGAGGGTACAACATCTCTCGATGTTGGAGACGCTCTCAAAAAGGCTCAATTGCGGTACAAGAACGCCGTTGTTGCGCTTCAGACCATTCTCACTCTCATACCTATACTCCCATGCATTGTCAAACTGTTTCGGACTTGCGGTTGGATTTTCGTGATTGGCTTCAATCGAAATTGATAGCCAGCCTTTCAGAATCCGAATCAAAATCAGTTTCGGAGTGAATGTATGTTTAATAAAAAAATCTCTTATTTAGGGTTTTTATTTTTCTTAAAAACTCTGTAATCGAAAGTCTTGATGTTAACATGATAGTGTGTCTGTAATCTCAAAGGTTATTCAAGTGTTTGTGTGCTGTTAGGTTAAGAGGAAGAAATCTAGCAAAAGGTGACCCAATTTGGTTGAACAACCTCCGTTCCACTTGAACGAAAAGAGGAAAGGGTTTTGATGTTTAAGGAGAAATATTAATACTAAGGTTTTGATTTTTCTTATTCGTGTCCTAATTTATCTCTGAATTTGATAATGCAATAAATGTTGTTTTAGCTATATTTGACATGAAAGAAACACTTTTAGCTTAGAGGATTTGAGCTGCTAAAAGCCATTCACCCGGAGCCAAATCCCTTTGACATGAAGAGAGATTCAATAATTCCAACATTCAAATACAGAGCGATAAGAACGATTTCTCTTGAAGCTTAATTAGTTTCATATCAATTATAATATTGAATATGTGAATGTCTTACCAAGCTTAATTAGCATGATTTAACTTGTTTGAAGATAACTGAACGTACTTACTTCTAGTGATATTTTACTTTATAGCAGCTTCCAACTAACTAGTTATTTTGTTGTGCGATAATCAAACTACAGTGTATATTGCTTTTAATGCATGTTTTATATTATGAATCATGTATGTGTTGGTGGAGCAAAATATAGAGTAGAAATAAAAGAAGAGACGAGAGAAGGAGGAGTGTGTTGATTCATGCATTGAGTCGTGCATTAGGATTTATGAATTAAACATGAAAGACAAAGATGTGATTAAAAGTTAATTGAGAAGATGCATATATATCAACTACACCCCTAGCCGATTTTAATTGAGAAGAAGCATAAAAACTAGAGAAGAACAAGCTTCGTTGCATGCAGTGAAAGTCCAAGATAACTTTCATTACAGGATCGCCTCTTAGTAATGTAGCTAAGCTCTACCACTGATGCAGGTACCTTCTTTTTCTTTATTTATAATAATCTTTTCTTCTTTTTTTCTTTCTTCACTACATGTACATTTTCTAATTGATTATGTTTGATCTTTATAAGTTCTTGATGGGTTTATGAGACTTAGCTACTTTGCATATAAATCTTAAAGATAATGTTGTTGTTTGGTGTTTCACATTCCCATCATGGCCTAGTATCTACGCATTGTTACAACATTGTCTTCTTGGTTGTGTGATACTATTGCTATGATGACATTTATCAAGTTCTCTGGTTTATCCATCCAAAAGCTTTACCTTTATAATTAAGATATGAAACATATACCTTTATGTAAGTTTTACAATGAAAGTGTTCATGATAGATTCAAATAAATGGGCGAGACACAAGATGTGTGTGTATGGTAGTACTTGTTATTGCAGGTGGGTCTTGAGACAAATATTTTTCTTCTGAAATTAAGAAAAATGATATTGTTATGTATTTCATTCTCAATAAAAATGTATGGAAATTGAAAACTATGATATGTATAGAAAAAGTTTCAATAAAATTTACTAAAAAGATATGGTTGAGTAGAAAAGTTTACAGTTAAGTCCAATATGTAACTCCATCAAGTTTCTTTTATGACTAGTTAGTGTTCAAATTATTGTAATACTATGTAACAGTAGTAAAAATTTTGTTCTAATTGACACTTTTACACATTATTAATTTCTCTATTTAAATAATTTAGGATTTGATTCATCTCAATAATTTCCTTAAGTTTGAACCTTGACAATTTAGTTCTTTCTATGAAAAAAGGATCCTTTTGTGAGACATTTCACATCTCTCAGTTTTTGGAAGCCTTTATTGTGAGGTTTGTGCAAAAAAACTAATATGAGGATAAATATTGGCTTTTTGTACTTGTATAGTATAAGCTCAAATCTATGATAGACTTGGCATTTGCTTGAGATATTTCTAGTTCTCCATCATTGTGTTTTTCCTTTTCATAGTGAAAAGAAAAATCAAACACAAAAATAGGAGGCGTAATTTATGTAAGAAAATTACTTAATCTTATTGTATTATTATTTTAAAATTATTTAATTGCTTATATTCTTTATTCATTGAATGCACATGATGTTCAAAGTGAAGTAGTACACTATGTCCAAGTGATGTAGCACAATCAAGTGGTGGAAGCAAAATAAATTAGGATTACGTTTAAATGTAGAATTGTATTATGATTTCACAATGACTTTTAATATTGTTTATTTTATGTTTAAATATTTCAACTCTTGTACAATTTGAAATTGTTGAACAATCAATAAAATTTCTTCTTTTGTCTATTTTTTTTTATATTGACATACTTTTTTTTAGATTTTTATGATTTTATATAATTTAAATTGTAATTATTAAGAAACAAGTATATTAAATTATGAATTTAAAAATATAGGTGGATAATAATAAATAATAAAATATTATTGAATTATGAAATTATAAAAATAGTGGATAATAATAAATAATAAAATATTTTATTAAAAACTTATTTATAATGGTGACATTTATAAATGTTGTAATGTAATGTATATTATGACATTTGTAAGTGTCATTGTTGTCATTGTCTTTGTTTCTCCTTAAGTAAGAAACGTCATTTTTAACTGTCATTAATTACCTCTTCAAAACGTCACTTTATACAATGTATAAAATGACGTTTGTTACGGCGTTTAACTACAAAACGCCATATTATATTTTGTAGCGGCAAGAATTACAGCGTTTTCAAAAAACGTCACTGACGTAAATAATGATGTTTAAAAACGTTATTATATACCAAAATAAATGTCGTAACTTATACGATTTTTTGTAGTGTTCCATTAGAATGGACAAAAAATTTGCCAACGAATTTACCCACATTAGGAGACTGTCACTAAATGTGATAATAAGAACTATAATTTACAGACGGATGCTTTTGACAACTTTTTTCAAGGAAACAATAATTTTTTTTTATCAACAGATCTTTTCGATAGACTTTATAGGTGAATTTCATACTAACAGAAGTATGTGTCGGTAAGCTAAAATGTGAAATTTGTTAGAAAAAATATATCGGTAATTAAGAAAACTCTTGTATTGTAAAAATCTCTTTCGACTCTCACAATTAGATATTTTCCTTTACATGAGTCTAATAATAGCAGAGTCAGGATAGTTTCACAACAAAATCATTTTTCAGTACACCACCTATCCACATTTCAGTATCCTACGCCCTATCTAGGGGTCACTACAATCTCATCATCCTCACAATCATATATCTCATATCAAACAATAAGTTAAATATATATACACACAAGATCTAAAACATCATAACTTTAATCACTAATACATATAAAACATTTAATTTCTCTCAACACCTCCATCCTCTCACCTAGCAAGCCACTATGAAGATAAGCTCACTCAACAAAAGCATGGATCGCCTAGTGAAATCATGTTACTTGAACTTTCTAAATTTAAAAGAAAACATAAATATTTTTACTCAGTGTGCCCTTGGCTCTCTTAGGGAGCAACTAATGGGAACCAATTTCTTAAAAATTCACCCAACGAACTCACATGCTTAGTAGCCAAGATCACCATACTCCTAGAATTTTGAAGAAAATATTTTTAGCTAAGACTCTTTTCTCTTACCCAGCAACCGAGCCCCCTCGATCCAAATTCCATTGGTGTGCGCACCAAGAGGTGGCTCACCTCGACAAACTCCATTCGTGTCTCGTCTGTCGACTTAGGTTGGTTCGTCCCTTTCGTCACCTCGACCGAGCCTTTCTCAGTTATTTGTCCAAATTGTTCATATGGCCTGGGAGGGCCCATTTTGGCCTTCAGCTCTAGTTGGCCCCTCTCAGTCTGGCCTAGCCCAATCGTTTAATCTTGACCTTCGGTCCGAGTTGATCTGAGATGACTTGACTCCATCTTTAACTCCAGTTCAAAATATTATTTTTTAAAATTAATTAAAGTATTATAGTAGAACAAACCCACTTTACCCTGACCCTAACCCCATTGAGAAAGAGATTTAGGGGCTGAAACTTTTTTTTTTATCCCTTCCTTTGAAATCTCCCTCAAAAGAATTTAATAAAAAAAAGTTAGGACTGATCCAAAGATTATTAGTCAAATTGACACCTTTATAATCCAACCCACATGAGTCAGGATCCAACCCTCTGACTTGGGTCAAATCGACGGTTTTAGTTCCGAGTTTAAGAATTAATGAAAAGGAGAAATTTTGTTTCAATCCATTATTTTAAAGTAGAAGCTTCAATGTTGTTATCGTTTGACAAATTATCACATATTTACCGGTATCTGAGCTATTGAATCACCCTGATAGAAGTACAGTACGTAATACTGCATACATTATAAATAAAATATTAAATCATATCTGACCTACAATAAGAATCTCTAATATCAGTTGTTCTTTTCTGAAAAGAAAGTCCTCATCGTTATTCTCATATCTTCCCATCTCTATCTTAATTTTTATGTCTTGCTTGCAATGTTCCATTTTGAGATCCTTCCTTATCTTTTTTCTTATTTTCCTCATGCAATAATTTAATAATATGAATAGGATACAATGGTTTTCATCAGAATTTGGCAATCTAAATGGTTTCTCTCTCGTACAGTCACAATGATATGAATATGATACATGGTTGTTTTTTCTTTGTACATTCTGATCAACAGTCACAATTATTCAGTATAAATATCATTGAAGATTGAAAACTATACGCTTAATAGTATTTTTATTCTATATATTTGTTCAAATAGTAAAAAAAAAATATTATTTTTTACAATGTAATTATTATAATTTTTAAAAAATTTAATATTTATTATAAAAAAAGTCTTATTAACAATCAATTTTAGTATTTTAGTGACTAAAAATTATTAGTAACAACTCATTTAAATACTAATTTAAAAAATAAAAAAGTATTGATTATTAAAATACCCATTATTATAAATAAAAAAATTTAATTGATTGTTAAACAATTTTTTTGGTAATTAAATTTTATAAATCAATTTAAAAAATTAATAAATTTTTTTATTAATAATAATGATAATAATCAATAATTTTTTATTTTATAAATTAGAATTTAAATTAGTCCTGTAATAATTAACAACTTTTATTATTTGGTTATTAATAAAATATTTTCCTACGGTACTATTCATTCTTTTGTATTAGCCTAATTAACATCATTTTTTTTATTTTGAAATTAGATAATAAATGTATAGAAAGAGTGAGTAATTCTATTAATAAATGAAAGAAGTTATATTAAGTTCTGGAAAAAATAAAAAACTAAGTTAACTAAAAAATATATTAAATTATTACTACATATATAAAAATAAAAAAATAGTATTTCGGATAGTATAAATTATTCAATAATCCTAAAACTTATAAAATTGAAAAGCAGAATGATCTTGCAAATCCATGGTCGCAACATATAATTTGTGATAATCCACCATAAAATGGTTGGCTTGCGTTGATCAATGTGTCAAAAATGAGTAGAAAAAGAATCTTATGGAGGTTAGTGGGTTTACTATGCAAGATGTCACAATCTGTGCCATGTGACTGATTGATAGATTTTCTAGATTGTGACTTTGGTTTGGCTTAATGGTATTGGATTTTCATTCGTAAAGAGAATCCAACATTATAATGGCAAAGAAAATACTCAAAAACTAGATTCTCAAATTAAAGAAAAAAAAAAAAAAAACTTGTCATTTTTTGAGATAGCCATCTTCTACCACTTTCTATTTTTCCTTTTCCCATTCATTCCTTCAATTCAGAAACTTCAAACCCCTTTCACCCATATCATAAAACAACCAAAATTTCTTTTGTGAGGAATATTCGAACAAATTATAAATAGAAAATTGTCGTTGGAGTATTGTAGGTAAAGAAAGGACATCATAACGTGAGGGACTTCGTGATTTCCAGTAACAAACAGCATTTGCTTTACACTAAAAAATAGCTAAGAATTTTTCATAAATAGCTCATGAGGCATTCCATTAATGCCTCACCTTTTTGTTCCTTTATGAATCATATATAGGTAAGATCTTTGCAATTTTTATAGTATGGTCGACAGGTTTGGGTCAGATTTACATTTTTTTTTTCACTTTTTGGAATTGATATACCAGAAAAGATCATCAAACAATCTAACCTAATTTGAATTATAGAGTTACCACTTAAATAACCAAACTCAGATTAATAAAATATTAAAATGAATTTTTGTTCCAACCTTTATTTTTTAAGCTAGGAGTGTCTATTTTTAGTATTTGATGGATTTTCTTTGAAGAGGATATCTGGATCAGTAAAAAAAGCTTTGATGTTGCGGAAACTTGAACGTGGAAGCAGGTTATTTGAAGTGGAATGGTAGATTATGGCTTCTAAGAAGAAGCAGATAATTAAACCTCATAATAGAAAGTGATTTGTGAAAAGCATGAAATATGGAGAGATTCTTCATAAGAAAATATCAATTTAGCTTCTAAATAATAGTGTTGGCCTATGACGCTATTGCGATCGACTTAACTGATTTTAATACGACGCTAATAATTAATATAACAAAATTATTTTTTATTTTTTTAATAAATAAATATTTATAGTACTATTAGATTAGTGTACGTTAAGATATTTTTTAAAACAAAGAAGTTTAAAAAATACAATATTATTAACAAAAACTATTAAATAAATATTTGTGTAGTATGGAAGGATGCTAATTCCAAAAGAAGTAAAAAACTTACAAATAAGTAAAGATTGCTTAGTAGATGTTAATTTTATTTATTTTTAATATTTATATTTAGTTAAGTTAGCGTCAACTAATCGATCTTAACAAGAAAAAAATTTAAAAATAAATAAAGTTATTATCAGTTAAATTGAGGTTAATCTTATTTATTTTTAATATTATAATTATATAAGTTAGTGTCAACTTAGTTGACGTGTTATGTGTTTAAAATTTGTGTGTTCCTCATATTTGATATGAAATGTAGATTATCTTAATTTAAAAGTCTAGATTTAAAGATAAGAGATCTTCTCACTCCTAATTTTCTTCTCGCACTTTGTATATAAATATCACTACACAATTGGACAAAATAAAAGTGAATTAAGGAAAAAAATGAAGAACACGCTAGTTAGGTACCCCATGAATAAGTGCAATGAAGATCCAGTAGTTGAAGAAGCTCTTCAAGATAAAAACAAAGAGAAAAGAATTTCATATAATTTAACAAAATGTATAATTCATTCAATTTCAAGTACGAAGAATGTGTGAAGGGAACCCTTTGTTTATATTTCAAGATACAAGATATATGAAACCAACAAACAAAATAGAAACTTGTTTTAATTATGAGGTTAGGTTCAAGAGAGAGGGAATGGATTAAACTATCACCAATTTTCAAATATATGAATTATGAATGATTACTGAATTGATTAAGATCACAAACAATTAGTTTAAATATATTTCAAGATACAAGATATATGAAAAATAAAATATATAGTATACCAAGAAAAGAAGAGAGATAGAGAGACATAAGATTTACACTGATTTATCCTATGACAAGAGCTAGAACTAGTTGCCTAATCACTATGATTAGACCAATCAAATATATTATCAAGTTTTACAATAATCCTTCAAGAAAATAAGAAAATACAATGCAAACAACAAGATGTTGATGCAAATTAATTTGTAGAACCTTAAGATTTACAATTCTCACAATATAATCATAATAGGATATTGACCTTGATATGAGAATGCATTATTCAATCTCTTTGTTCTATAACCTCTGTTTTCCAATCTATCTATTTGTCTTTCTTTCTCCTCTCACATTTTCGTGATGGATAACTGTGAAAGAACCTTATGGCTAGAGACAGAGCCCTGATTCCTTTCCATAAACCAATGTCCATCAAGTTAGTTTTTATTTTATCTTTATTTTATTTATTATAACTTCCTATAATAACCAATAGGTCATTATATCTTATTAAATCACATTTGAGTCATCATAATATTTCAAATGAGTCACATAATAGAATTAATTCATCAGTTAATTCTAGCATTCTCCCACTTGACTTGTGATGTCATAACATTCTGTGATTTAATACATAAACATAATGTGCATTAAAGGACTTTACATAAATTGGTTCCATCATTATTCATAATTAAAGATACAAAAATAACAAGAGTCATGACAGTTGTAGATCATTTAATTGACATGTTCTCTATCATGTACTATTGTATTATCTTCTTTCTCCTTAATATGACATTACAATGAGAAGTTCATAATGGGTTCAAACATAATATCATTTCAATAATAATAATAACGTAATTTGTTTTCTTCATCATAATTTGCATGCTTAAACATATAGAAGAAAACACAAATTTCATAAAGTTATACATCAAAGCATGCCAATTGCAGAGCTAATATTTGGCCTCATACATGTTTGAGCATACATATATCAAACTCCCAACAACAAATCCATAAGGGTTATCTTCCATCTATTTCTGTTCCAAATCATTCTTTGGACATTGCATGAGACTAAACTTGTCTCCTTTCTATATTGGAACGAAGATGTTGAACATTTATTTATTCTCAAAATCTTTAAAAATTTCTTAATATATAATTTCTAAGACAAACCTAACAGTCTTTGTGATCTATCACGAAATATTTTTATTCCTATCACATAGTATGCCTTATCCATATCTTTCATTTCAACTTTATTAAAGAGAAACCTCTTATTCTCACTTAATAGACCAAGATCATTAGTTGCAAGCAAGATATAATCAATATACAGAATCAAAAATATAAATTTTCTCCCATTGACCTTAGATATGTACACCGATTAACAATTTTTTTCTTAAATCCAAAGGACATTATAGTATTATTGAACTTAAGATATCATTGTCGAGAAGCTTGCTTAAGTCCATATATTGATTTCTTAAGTGGGACCATGTGTTCCTTTCCTTCTTCAATGAACCCCACTAGTTGGTACATATAAACGTTCTCTTCTAAATCCTCATTTAGAAAGGCACTTTTAACATCCATTTGATGCAACTCAAGATCATAATGAGCTACTAATGTTATGATAATTCTAAAGGAATCTTTCTTAGAAACAGACGAAAATGTTTCCTTATAGTCAATGTCATCTTTTTGAGTAAAACCTTTGGCAACAAGTTGGACCTTATAATGTTCGATGTTGACATGAAAGTCATATTTAGTCTCATGGTGTGTTTGTTTCAGGATGTGTAGTGTTTGCAAGGAAAGAAATGAGATGAAAATGTGAATTTCAATGAATAAAATAATATTAAAATATTGAAAATCATAACTTATTCACCCTAAATACTTTCTTTACATTTCTTGAGAAGATTTGAAGACAAAGTACTATTCAATAAATCTAATTTAATTACTAATTTTTAAATTGATTTTATTATATATTTGTAAATTAAAATTTAAGATATAATAACTAGATATTTATAAATATATTTTATTGTTATATAAAATAACAATAAATAATGAAATAAAAGTTGTTTATTTTGTAATAATAATAATTTTTTTTTTGTTTTACAATAACTTCATCAATTACAATTTTTTATTTTAAATAATAACTCATATTTTATTATAACATAATTTATACAAACAATAATTTATTTTAAATTACATTTTAAACACTAGAATAAAATTATAATATTACAATTTTATCAATTAAAATACTTTTTAATCTATTAAATTAATCACATTTCTCTTTCTTCTCAAATCAACTCAAATTCACCACCTCAAATCCATCCTTCAAGCCAAACACAAGCTTAAAGACCCATTTACACCCAACTCTTTTGCATCCTTCTAGCAATTTCACAAGGTCAAATATGTCATTTGTGCCATTGATTTAAGTTCATCTTTCATAGCATCTATCATTTTATCATAATTGTCACCATTAATGGCTTCTGAAAATGAAACTGGATCATTATCAATACCTAAGTTATTTTGTGACTCTTGTAGATAAACAATATAATCATTGAAATAACAAACTTTCTTTCTCTATGAGATCCTAAAAGTAGAAACAACTACAGTTATTTTAAACAGTCATCATTATAAGTGTGTGTGTGTTTTATTTAATTTCATTTTTCTTTTAGTTTTTGAATCCCACAATTCCTCCATAAGTTTTTTTAGAATTCATTTTACAACCATTTAAGACAACAATTCAACATATTCTAAATAAAAATTTAAAAAGATAATTAATTCTAAATAAAAGCTTAACAAAATAAACTACTTGTCTACAACCCTAAATTTTTATATATGTTAAAAAAATGCTTAGCCCATATGTTTTGGACATAAGTTACTACATGTAATGTTAGAGTCATATGGTCTAAAGTTCAAACAAACATAATGGAACTAGGAAAACTTGTGAGACTAATATACCATGGTTGTTGTGGCAAGTCCAAAAAGGGCAATGAGTAACAACACATAAACTTGGCCAATAAATGTTGTCATTGCTTCAAACACTAACACCCCATACACATACAGATGTTGCAAGAAAATGATAAGGTTTTTGAAATGTTATTTCAATTTTATGAAGAAAGAAAATAAATTGAAGCATGGAAAAAGGTGTAAGTCATTCAAATTTTGAAATGCACATCTTAACATGAAATTCATGCTTGGAATACCTCTGCTATAAAAAGCATGGGGGAGATTACCAAACAAATTTCAATACTTTCAATTCTTCATAACATATTCTAAATAAGTAAATATAATATAACTTGCAACATGTTCTAAATTACTAAATTTAACCTATTTAATTACAAATAATATTTAAATAAAAAAAATCATATAGATGAGAAAAAAGCTAACTTGGGTCGCGACAGTAGCTGCAATGTAGAAGACAAGAGGGAGTTTTGTCGAACGCGAGGGAGAATATCTCTCGCGATGAATGCATGGGGTTTTGAAAGGCCATTGGTGAATGGAGACGGACATGATGCAGTAAAGAGGAGAATCATGATGAAGGTTATGTGATACATTGCGACACATGGGTTTTATAGCACGGTGTAGTGGAGACTCACGACATGTGGTGAGACTGGCAATTCTTCGCAACTAGTGAAGGTTCAGGCGGAGCAGTTCGTGACTGGTGCAAAGCTTCACGATTGATGGAGGCTCGCAAAAGTTCCCACTAGTGGTAGCAACGACTATGAAAATGTAGGGGAAGAGAAAATGAAAGTGCAAAGGGGAGAGAAAACACTCAAATGAAAGTTGCACATGGTAAAAAAGCTCGCGCATATTTTTTTAATGAAAGTATCACACTTTCAACGATGTTCTTTATATAACCATTGTTGTTTCTTGTCTATCCCACTTTTAATGATGGCTCTTTATATAACTGTTGTTATTTCCACTTTTAACGACAGTTATTTAGCAAATCGTCATTAAAAAGCTCACTGAAATGACAAATTTTCCATCATGTGTTGTTTTACTACGATGGCTTGTTAAATGTCTACAATCGATGACGTGGAAATCTCTTTTTGCACTGGGAAGTGTTTTCAGTCTCATGTCAAAGTCCCTCTCATTAGATAAAATGTTTTCAAAAATAATGGTTTTGATTTAAGCAATGTGGTTTTGAAGCGAGGGAGTGATATTCATTGTTATAATCAAATGAAATCATCTAGGTTTCATATAAAGTTTTTCAATATAGAATGCAACATAAGTTTATTCCCAAATGACACATATCTATTGCATTGGACCTTAACATCCTTCCTATATAAATTAATATAGGGTGTTTTAGAACGAAAGAAAAGTAAAATGCAATGGAATTGAAAACACAAGATTAAAAAACTTAAAACATAACAGATTATTAAAAACATAATTCCAAAAAAAAATTAATTCATGTATAATTATCAAATCAAGATTTAGTTGATTCCTAATGCAAATTTCAATCATAAAGTGCAAATAAAAAATTATAAAGAAGAACAAACTTGAATGTTAAATGATTGCTACAAAACTCAATTTGAATTGTATGCTCTTGATTTTGTCAATTGAACTTCAAGAATTACTTCTCATGGATGAAGAATGAAGAACACAAAAGAAAACAAAAATAAAGACAAAATGCAATAATTCGGAGAAAAGAAGAAGACAATTTTTAAAACTAAAAAAAAATAAACAAATGAATTTAGTAAATCTAATTAGAGATAATTTAATCTAATATATTAGCTCTTTAATTAAATGTGAGCATGAGCCTAATTCAGACTCTAACTTGGATCTATAGGGCCAATTACAAAAGTCTAAGCTAAAATATGTACAAACAGAGCCACATATATTGATATGCAAAAAGTCTTCCTCAAATTTCCCAAATCATAGCATAAGACTTCAAAGCCAGCAAATAATATGTTCATTTTGATGCCCCGGAAAGTAAAGCATATGGAAAATGTTTTCAATATATTATAAACTTATAATACATAAAATATGTATCGTCATATATATTTTGATACTTAACAATTCTAATGAATATTAAAATGATATTTTAATCATTTCTAGTAGCATTTAAGTTGTTTTGATCAATTAAGTTATTTAAGTGATTTTAATATTAAAAACTCATTTTAATCAACTAAAATAGAGCCAAAATAATAATTTTTTATTTTGATACACTGATAAGTGTCTAGTATTAGTTAAATTGTGTATCATTTACACATTTATCTTGTATTAAATTAATAAAAAAATCATTAGAATTGTCCTAATTGCATATAAATATAGAATTAGGAGATTAGAAATCATAAAAAGTGGAATATCACACATTTGTTCTATTTTTGCTGGAAAATTGAAGGAAATTGAGAAGTTGGTACTAAGCCCCAAAAGTTGCAGCTCTACCAAAAAGATGAATTGAGAAAATTCAAATTTAAACCATGTGGTTGAACAGCGATATTGGTGTTGAGCCACATTTTAAGAAACATTCACTATAAGGAAACCTTAAGCTCTAAAATCGAAGTTCAACATCAAGAGAAAACCCCCATGGGAGGGAAAGCTCCATTGTTGACCACCAATATGATTGCGCAAGCTTGGAGGCAAACCTACTCATGGAGGAAACCTCCATGGTTGATCTTTATGAATGGAAGCTAGAGCAACACTTGATTTTCTATAAATACAGGGCCTTTCTATGTTATTCATATGTTGATTTTGTAAATTAATTTAGAGAGAGAAACTCCATAGTTATCTTTAGTTCTTAGTGTACATCTTTGTAAAGCTATGGAAGGAGGAAAACTACTCCATCTTCTTATTGTATATATCATCATGGGCGGCTAATTCCTTCCTAGTTTGGATTGAATGTAACTTCTAAACTCTTTTTGTAATTCACTTGATTATATATTTATTATGTTCTTGTTTTACATGTTAGTTACTTGATTTGTGTTGATTGCTTTGGTGACTTGGCCAATCATCATACCTCATCAGCACTAGATGTAGAGACATCTAATCAAAAAGTGTTTAGATTCAATCAAGCCTTCTAATGCTTGGCATATACCAGACAGAGGGGTGGCAATGCGGGATAGCTTGCACTTGGCCTGCAAAATGTGGGTCGGGTTGGCATGCCCCGTATTTTCAACGCGAGCTGAAAAGTCTAGCTCTCCCCGCATAAATGCAAGCCCACAGGCTAGCTCACTTTTTTTTTAATTCTTATGATAAAGCTTTCAATGTTCAAAAAATTAGGAAACTTTAACAAGTTCACATAATTAAGCAAAGACTTTGGGGGAGTTGGATGATAAATTGATAATTCAACATTTTCATCATATTCATGTTCGTACTTTGACATACACGATGTATTCTTCAAATTTTAGCACATTCAAAAATATATAATACTTGTCTTTTCCAGACATACAAGAATTTGGAACGTTCATGCAAAATTCTAGAAGGAAAGTAACTGATATACATAATTGAAAGTGTTTTTTTATGCGGGTCAGCCCGTGTGGGCTACAGGATTTCTCACGTTGGGCTTCTACGGGCCAGCGGGCTCAACTCCTTGCACGCCCCACATTTTTTTGCGGGCCTACAGGGGCCTAACCCAAATTGCCACCCCTAACTAGATATGTGCGGCTTTAATTGGTTTAAAGAGTCTGGTTCTCAATGCAATGGTTCCTGCACCTGGATGGGGACATTCCGCGTCTAACACCCTTAGGTTATAACTCTTGGACATGAGGTTAGATCTACATGTAAGCGTACTTACAGAAACACTAAAATAAAGAACGTAATTTATAGATAATTAAGGGCAATAAAGTTGAGTTAAGAAGTCAAGTTCAATCCCAATGCTTTATTACTTCTCTCAAATTTAATGTTAATCTATTTTTAACAATACCAAACCAAACCCTTGATTACTATTTCATTCCCAAACTTGAGTTAAATTATAAACTATTGATTTATCCACCAAATCCTTGTGGGTATGACCTTGTTATGCTACAATTCACCTAGTGCATTTACTAGACTAATTCACAAGACACACCATCACTCTGGGTGTCAGCATATACTTTATTTGATTAAATTGTCATTTTAATCAATTAAAATGTTTTTCCTTACTTTTTCAACAAATCTAACAACATTTTAAGATATTAAAACACATTTTAATTTATGAAAATATAACTAAAAACCACAAAAGGATTTAAAGTATGTTTAAAGACTTTCTCAATGGATAATCTAATTAAGGTAAAGGAAGTACTTATAGCATGATTAAAACAACAAATTACAACCCAAACCATAGATCCAATACAAAATCAATATCTCTAACACTTGCATCATCATTAATAAAAATTTGTTTGGAAGCACCAATTTGTCAAGTTTGTAATCATCTAATCTTTAAACTTCAAGCTTTTACGTTTACAAAACTATAGTTAGTTCATGCATTTACGTTGTCCTAACTACCATGAGAGTGACACAATATGGAATGTATAAATTCCTCATTAATGTGGTAGTTAGATGCCCATGCAAATCTTAAAGAAGAAGAGTGTAGTGTTATTGTCGATAAAGCACACGAGCTTGTAGAAGACTAAATCTCCATTAAACCTTTTATATTTGAATCAAGCATTCTACTCATATAAAATGAGTGATGAAAAGGTTATTAGTGAACAATTGGATGAATTTAACAACCTAATTTTGGATCTTGAGAATAGTAACGTCAATATCAAAGGTGGAGATTAGAAGTTGTTCTTGTGTTCAATGCCTAAGACTCATGATTATTTCAAGGAGACCTTACTTTATGGAAGAGCGACTTCTTGCTTAAGGGCATTCAAACAACTCTTATTGAAAAAATTACATGAGAAGTTGGACATGAAGGTGTATAATCATTAGATGATGTTGTAGCAATAAGGAAGAACATCTAACAGTGTAAACAAAAATAGAAAGAGATCAAAATTGAGGTAGTGAAATGGAAAACGTGTGTATAACGTGAGATGTTAGTAGTCAAGGTCACACTAGAAGATTATTTTCTTCAAAGACAAAAGAAGGCTAATACCAAAATCGGGGTCACAATGCGATGACAAAAATCTTTGGAAAATTGAAAAAGGAGTTGCCATTATAGTTAATTGTGAAAAGTTACATAAAAATTTTGAAAAAAGAATGGTCTTTTAAAAGAATTTGGGTCTAGGACTTAATCACGTGTAGGAAAGGTATTATCAACCCGCAATATATCTTCTAGTATGGTTACCTTCAATTAAATGTGCAAAATTGATGTGATTTTTAAAATAATTATTTTTCCAGATGAATGAAATAAAAATATAAAAAAATGCACATAACATAAAGAATAAGTAAGAAAGGAATGCACACAAGGAATGCACGTAAAGAGTAAAGACTTCAATCATCTTGAGATTCTCTTGTAGTCTTCAATTTGTAGAGTTTATTTCCTATCTTGTGATTGGTTGATATTCATATGGCAATATTTTAGAATAATTAATTAGAGAGGAATTTGAAATACTTCCTTATCTAGATAATTTGATATGCAATTTGTGTTATGGATATTCTTCAAATATACCTTCAGTAATATCTTCAATTATCCATTGTTTCCTTATTCTAACTTCAATCTAAATATCTTCAAATAATTATGAGGCATGAAACTAATTAAGCTTCAACAAAAATTTTTCTGACCACTCTAAAAATGAATGTTGGAGTTATTAAAGTGCAGAACCAAGTCTAACACACTAAGTCATCAAAGGCACTACAAAACCAACTCTAACACACCAAGTCATCACAAGCACACATCCAAAACACCAATTGCGTATTTTTACAATTCAACATGCCTCAATTTGCATTACCACAAGTCATATGCATTAATCATGAATTTAACCATACATTCACAAGTTGCACCTTTGAATTTAACCATACATGCAATTATCAATGGATCCTTCATGCTCATATTAGGATTCACAAATAGCAATATCCAAGAAACCTCAATGCAAATTCAATGCAAATTCAGATAACTCAATATGAGTCATTTGCACAACTACACATACCTATGCATCAATCTCATCTATATTGTTATACATGTATTCACCCATATAATTATTCTCATCATGTGAATAAAACAAAGGAACATTCATGTTCATGGGAAGCTCACAACAGACCCCAATCATGCTTCCAACTCATGCCACATTGAACTTACCTCCAAAACAGTACCTGCAACATTTCATTCATCCTAAAACCTCAAACTGATCAAGTTTAACATTGGTGCATACTCATGATTCATGCATTAGACTCACCACTGTATAATTCTACACATTCTATCGTCATATCATATTCATGAGTCAAAATGAACCCCAATAGAACCCCAACTCGCACCCCAAATAATCAACCACAAAAGGAATGTTGGCCAGTGGCTGTCGCTTGGCGGCAAACTGAGTACCGCCAAGCGGTGCATCAGATTATGGGTAAATCCAAGATTTTTCCTACATCTACGAGAACCCTAAAATCCCCAACCTAATCCAATCATGCAATTTCACCAAATTCACATCCAATCATGCTTCCAGAATTCATGTATATTCAATATTTGCACGAAAACATAAAATCATCACCATTCTCAGATTAAATCATATTCCAATTCATTCCCTAACACCCTCATGGAACCCTCATGAACATGAAATTGTAAAATCACCAAATTAACATCAAACTATAGCAAATTATCAACAATTGATCATGAAAATCACACAATACTATTGCACATAATAAATCCAGGACATCAACATTAGGGGTGGAAAATAGGCTCGCCTATGGCCCACCAAAAACGTACCGGGCTGGGCTGGCCTGCCACCCAAAAATGGGCTGGATATTGTAACCCATCCCATTTTAGGGCGAGCTGGCCTTTTTTTTTATTTTTTTAAATTTTTATAAAATTTTGTTTATAAATCTATTTTATATATATAAATTTATTTATATAATATAAAAAAAATATTATTTTTTAATTATTTTTAATTTTAAACATAAAAATATAAAAAATAAAAATAAAAAAACGGGTTGGAGGACTAGCCCACGAGCTGGCCCACTTTGGCCCATTAAACTGGTGGGCTGAAAATTTAACCCTGGCCCACCCTTTTTTTGGCGGGCTGGCGGGCCGACCCGGCAGGCCTCGCTCATTTTGACATCCCTAATCAACATTGTCCCAAAATCCATAAAACTAAGTTGAACTACGATGCTCGAGTCGCTTCGTGGGCATTCATCACCACCAGAAGATTCTTGACAAAACCCAAAAAATTGGGTTTAATCATGTTGTGTCACCTGGTAGGCCATTATCATCGTTACGCGGTTTCTGGGTAGAAACCTCGAAAAACAACGTGAAACTAAAACAAAACTAGTACCCAGGGTTCCAAACATCACAAAAATCATATAGTTCATGCATTACAAATAAGCACAACTCCCCTTACTTGGAATTCCCGCACCCAAAAGCACACATAATATTCCTCTTTGCACAACTTAAAGGAACTATTTAGCGCTAGCCAAGGTTTGAATTCTCATCCACACAATTACCAAGCATATGTGGAACCAACAAGACATTCCATGTTTCATGTTATTTCATGCACATAAACCAATATAAGGGCATACCACATTTTTTTGCGTACTTGCAAAAAGAAAATAAAATCAATAACACAATAATGGCATATGCAAGATTCAAACCCATGACCTCTCAACACCACTCAACACAGTCAACCACTTGAGCTATAATTCTTCCTTATTAGGATTGGTCCATTTAATTAAATATTTATTTATATTTAATTTTCCCAGGTCTTACAATTTGCCTCCAGGTGAATCACTTTTAGTAGCTTAAATGCTTTAAGCTAAGAGTGTTTCTTTCATGTCAAATATAGCTAAAAAAAATCATTCGCATTATCAAATTTAGAAGAAAACTAGTATTTACTATGAAAAACATCGGATTATGTGAAGGGCTAAAACACCAATCAGGACAGGGATAAGAAAAAAGGAAACAACAAAAATACATTACTAGTAAAACATGAAACAAAGCATGGTTTAGGAAGTGAAGAATACCCTCTTTAGTTCTTTACTACGACACTCTCTAGTAAGCATCAATAACGTTCCACCCTTAATCATCTTCATTACGGATAACTGAACCCTTTTTTTTCACAAGCTCCTCAGTATTAATATTTCTCCTTTAAAATCAAAACCATTTCCCCTTTTGTTCAAGCGTAATGGACGTTGTTAAGCCAAATAGATTGACCTTTTGTTAGAGTTCTTCCTTGTAACCTACCAACACACAAACATTTAAATGACCTTTTAGATTACAGGCACATTATAATGTTAACATCAAGGATTTTATTATACAGTTTTTAAGAAAAAATCAAAACCCTGAATCATAGGATTTTTAATTAAACTTAAATTCACTCCAAAATCGATTCTAATTTAGATTCTGAAAGGTTGGGCTACCGATTCCAATTGAACCCAACCACCAAAATTTATTTGCAAGTCAAAAGGAGTTTGAGAATGCAAGGGAGTATAGGAAAGGTAGTGAAAATGGTCCAAAGCTCAATGACGATGTTCTTGTACTGCAATTGAGCCTCTCCAAGGGTGCCTCTAATGCCGATTAAGGTTGTGGCATCGTTAGAGTGGAGATTTGAGTCGTCAAAAGTGGAGTTAGGATGGTGGAAGGGGCATTAGGGGAGGGAATTAAGAGACCCATGGGAGGCAAGCTTAAAAAATCACAAACCGTGTGAGAATTATGTGGGAGGTAATTAGTGAAAGTGAAAGGGAATTTGAAAACAAAATATTGAGATCTATTAAAAAGTGATAGCTAAAAACGCCATATTTTACATGCAAAATGTGGCAATTGTCTAACTATCGTGTTATTGTAAAAAGCATTAATTTTAAACAACTGCCATATTAAAACTGCAACAATATGCATGCTTTTTTCTAGTGTAACAACTTGGGACTTTTTTATCCTTGCACATATGCCTTGAACTTGTCTAAACTTCACTTTCACATACTTGTCTAAACTTGTCTAACACTTGTGTAGAACTTGAGTTATTTGATGGCTAGGTCATTTGATCCAGCCTTCCTCGTCTAACTAGTACTTTTAACTGAGCTTGTCTAAGTCTTTCCTTTTCACATGTTTGCTTCTTTCTCTAAGCATGAAATTGTTCTTTTTTGTGTGGTGCTTGGATTAAATTCATTAAATACACATTAGGTGAACAAACATATATGTTTAAACCATTTAAAAAAATTAATGTATCATATAACAATGCACAATCATATGTTGTTTTATGTGCCAAACGATTTGTCAAAAACTTTCCTAAAAGTTATTTTATAAAACTCTCTTTCTTTCTTTAGGACAAGACAATAATATGCAATAAATAATAGATAAAGGAAAATAAATATTTACGTTTGGAATTTAATATTGGTTCACCTAATAGTGTGGATTACATCCAATTCTTAATTGTCTAGTTGAGTTTCATAATACAAACTATTGATGAAGAAACATGAAAGAATACAGGAAAAGAGGTTGAATTATGTTTTAAAAAATTTGTTGTTTTTCACTCATATCAGTTTTGGAATTGTTGTTAGACAATACGAAGATAATATAACTAATAAAGAAAAGCTCTTTTGCAAGTTTGGTTTTAACTTTTTTTTTTCTGTTAGTTAAAAATATGTATAACATGAGATGTAACATATCAAATATAAGAAAAGATACTAAATATGTATATGCTAGTTCATCTTATCTTAAATAATATGTCCAACACATGATCCACCAATCAAATTCCACTAGGTAGATTTACGTTGTGAATTACATAAAAGTATTATTTCTATTGGAGGTCTCACATCGACTAGAGATAAGGTCAATTTACAATACATAATAAGTAGGTACAAACCTTACTTTACAAGCTGATTTTGCAAGGTTTAGTTAGACTTAAAGTTCACTTATTAACATGGTATCAAAGTTTGATTCTCTATCATAATAGTCGTTGTCGAGACTATAATAGTCATCGACATCATCGTCAAAGCCACCTTTCAAATCAGCGACTTCATCAATCGGATCGTCTCGGTCAAGTGACCACCAACTACTAAGATCACCTTGATCAGAGCTCTCACCCACTCTCACATGCCATTCCAATCTTACACCTACGAGAGTTTTTAAGTAACATGTGGCAGCGTTTGTCATCCCCTCTCATTTTGGATCTATGATTCTTGATTTCATTGGAGAACTTTGTTTTTTTCTAGGGTTTTCTCTTTCCTCTTCATTTATGGCCTTAATGACTTCTACCTCTATTGTTACTCCTACTGCTACCACTTCGTCTTATATGTCAATTTACACTAATTATGTTAATGGTAATCTAACCATTTGACAAATTAGATGCACTAATCATGAGACTTTGGCATCAAGCATTAAACTTTGTCCTAAGACTCAAACGTTTGTTGATCATCTCACCCAGAGTGTGACTTTTATTTATGGCTTTGAAGCTTCCCATTAGTTGAAAAATGATACTCAATTATGCATGGTTCTCATTTTAAAACAATTGTGTTGTACTAATGTTGTACTTATGAAACATGTTCAAAAATTTAAGAACAGGCAAAATTGTTATACACCCAAGACCCATAACATCTTTATGATGTTTGTCACAATCTTATTGACGTTGTTGCTCCCAAATGTCATGCCCCAATGGCTAAATATCTAGCTAAAATTAATTCTTTCCTTTCATGACTTTAATGAGTTATTATCTCTTATGTCGACTTCTTCTCAAGAACTAGAGAAATGGTCAAAGTTCTCTATGTTATTGGCTTTACATGGACTTTCTAATGACTATTCCCATGTTTATAATCAAATTCTGGGGTCCCATGTTGTCCCTAATTTCGCTTCTACTTGTTCCACCTTTTTTGTATGTACCAAGTAAATTGGTTGTTGATGTACCTACTTCTGGTTATGATAGGGCCATGAAACAGAGTCTATCCTAGTGAAATTTGTTGTTTGTTGGGTCTATTATTCAACACACTATGTATCAGGTTGATATCGAACCATTAATTAATGTCTAGTTTCACTCTCAAGATATATATGACTCAGCGTGAGGTAATGTGTTTGAAGTCCCATGTCAACTAGCAATAAGGCTAATTTACAATAAATAAGTGGGTGCAAACCTCACCTCACAAGCCAGTTTTGTAAGGTTGAGTTAGGCGTAAAGTCCACTACTTAACACTTTTCAAAGTCATTTTTGGCTCAAATAAGGATTTTTTGCCAAGCCACTCTTGCCTCAATAAGTATTATTTTGGCTTCCAGCCAATCCTAGTTGACCCCGTTCAAGTGTTCTTTTCCTAAGCTACTTCTGGTTTAACTAAGTATTCTTTTGGCAATCCAAACCTAGCTTATAAAAAGATCAACAAATCATAGTTTCAACTTACTAAATAAAATAACGTCTTTCGACGTACACAATGGTTAGACTCTATCAACTAGTTTTCTAAAATGAACACAAATACTATTCTTACAAATCTTTTAGGTCACAGAAAAATTCAATAGAGTTTTGGCACTTACAAGATGACTGATCTAGTTTCTATCTTCTTCTTTTGAAAGAGTCTTTATATAGGCTTTAGAAGAGATGACTATTGTAAACTATTTTTTGTCGACCTTTAATGTAGAGCAACATTTAGTGTGTTCCATGTAGCGTTAAGTGCTCATTTCTTCTTTATGTAACTTTTTTTATAGTTGGCACTACTTATCTCCTTAGGTTGTTTAGTTTTACCTTCTCTAAATGATAAAAGTGCACACTATATTGGGCAAATAGCTTGGTCAAAGTTTATATGTTTTTGTCAAATAAAGTTGGCGAACATTTAAGCTTTAACTTAAATCCCAAGAGATATTTGAGTAGTTCTTTGAACTTAGGCATGAATCGACAAATGATGAGGACATTCTCTACATCTTTAGACCTAAGCTTTGGAACATTCTTCATAAGTTGTTAGCTTAAAATCTTAATTTGTACTTATCATCTAATGGATCTTCACTTAACTTATCAGATGAAGTGAAACTTGACATAGTGCTTTATCATTTGTCAGACTATGCACATGCACTCACGATTCGATTCAACGTTTGTCAAGACAATTGCTTCATGTTTTTCAAGCTCTTAACTTGTGTTTAAACACATAATAAAAACAATCAAGGTGTTTCATTTTTGTTCTAACAATATTGTTGCATATTACCACACAAGTATTATTTGGACCTTACTCATTCTTGATTAAAATCAATCCAAGTATTATTTAGAACTCAGCCACTCCTAGCTAAATAAACAAGTTTGTGAAAATGTGTGATCTAAAATATCATAAGGTATTCTCACTAAAATAGGATCGAAGTCCTTAGGTGTATACAAAGGATTGACATTCTTCAACTTTTATAGGCATAAAAGGATTTAAGTTTAGATTTCAACACTTTAGCATTTCAACAATTCACAATTTCTTCTCTTTTATCTTCTTAAAAAGATAATTTAAAAGAGTGTGGAAGAAATAGTTGTTGCAAATCCTTTTTTGTCCATTGAGTGCTTCAACACTCACGCCATTGTCATGTATTTGATCAAGTTAAAACATAGAGGTTCTTTAAATGCACATCATTCAATATTAAATGTTAATTTCCTCTAAAAAAACATGCTCACAATAGTTATTAGTCCTAGGTTAAATAATTTTTACTCAAATCAAAATAAAAGTAGAGACCATATGTGATAGATGGACTATAGTTGACATATGTTTGTGTCAAGATGATTGTTGATACAAAGCAACTTTAGCTCCCATCCCATAAAATCTTATATGTTGACATGTGCTTTAGTAGATCCTCTTGTTAGACTAAAGATACAAACATTCCATGTAACACAAAATAAACTTAACTTGAAGAATATTTTCACTAGGTACAAAGTTTAGATTAAAAGTGTGTACCTATAATGTGATGAAGACTTCGCTAATCAAATTAAACAAAGATTACAAGGTGTTGCATCATTTGTTAGACAAAACACGTGTATCTTATATACTTGTATTTTATATGATTTGTTGTTATAAAGCGCATTGTCTTAAAACCAAAATATATTCATGTTTTATACTTTTTTGTGAAAAACACTTCATCAAAACTAGGGTTGTTGAAGTTTACTCTGAAATTTACTCTAAAGAGTGTGAATTTGTATTAAACAACTTTATTGTTATATAAACATGAATGCCTGTGTACTGAATCTGAAGAGGTGTTATGTGCTTAGTGTTAAACTCAGGGGAAGTTTAGCAGACAACTTGGAGAACTTATGTGTACTTTGCTTGGAGAGACTTCTTTACCTGGAGAGATTTTGTCTCCCGAGCACCCTTCGTTTTCTATTTTAAATCGTAGACCTCTCCCTTTCCCTCTCACTAGTTTAAAACTTTTGCAGCACACAATAGCTTTTTAAATAATGAACACATTGACAATCTTACCATGCTTAACAACTCGTTCTTGGGTAAATACGAATAGTTATTACACTATCAATGCATTTTAAATAACTTACACACATTACTTTTGATTTAAGCTTTAAGGAAAAGAATGTGCAATAATACATAAATGCATGAAAAGGAAAATGGAGTGGAAGCACCCCTTAACCCTTTTTTTCCTGAGACAGTTCAGGGACTGAATGACATCCCTAAATATTTACGAATACACAGACATGGACAAACATAGAGGAAATGAAACTTAGAAATCCCCTATGGTGTCACAGACAGATATTTACAACCCAGAGTTGCTGATCTCAGCTACTTGCAGAAGGGCCGAAGTACATACAGATGGGAGGATCGATCCTCATTATAGAAAGGATAGCAGATGGAATTGTCCATATTCCATCACCACATATCAATCCAGAAGCAACTGCCCCAGCATAGTCCTCTGCATCCTTTCTATTCAACTTTTCCCATACAAACAGTATCACAGTTCCAACAAACATATCAACTGCAAAGTAAGCACCGATGTAGAAAGGAACTGCCATTGCCATTGGGATGGGTATGTACTGTGAGAATTTCTTGGGAGTTACATCCCTTACAAGATTGATAACCAGGGCAGCTGCAAAGAAACCGCCGCACATTTCCATGCAGTACTTTGGAAGCTCTGAGAATCCTTGAACACCAAGAATGGCCATTTCCCTGAATATAACGGCGTATGGTGCTTTGTAAGGGCCATCAGGTGAGCCAATATCAAAGGCAGTCCAGAACATCCAGAAAGTGAGAGGAGCGATCACACAACCCATGGCTGTTCCTATCAATTGGCTCACAAACATGGACTTTGCTGATGAGAAGGTAAGGTAACCGGTCTTGAAATCTTGCATGAGATCGGCAGCAGTTGAGACTATAGACATCATAACAGCACATGATGCCACACCTGCTATTACGCCACCATTTTGGCCCACTGCTGCCGCAATAATGAAAAGACCAATCTTTCCATAAGTGGATGCCAGGCTCCAGTCTGTGAGGCCAGTGCCGTAAGAGTTGCAGAAGGCAAGGGCAGGGGCAAGGATGTAAGAGCACAGAACCAAGTACCATTTGAGAGGAGGGAAAATCATTGGTATTGTTGCTATGGATATTGCAGCCAAGCCCACATATCCAGAAGCAGCGAACCAGGTGGGTATCCTGTCCTTCAAAAATACTTCATCCCTCATCTTTTCTACTGATTGCAGTTGAGAACTCTCATCATCTGAGAACATGGATAAGAAAATAATTAACTTTAATAGATTATATACACTTGCTGTCAGATACTGACCAAATAATCAAATAAAAATAAATTATTGTGATGGCTAATCTTTTGACTATGGATTGGAAAAAATTTAGTAGAACTCAAGGTTAACTTCAAATGCATACTCTTAATAGCACTAGTTTCAACTGGTGACACTGGGAATAGATCATCAAATGATTTTCAAAAGTTAATTAACTACATTCAGTTCCGTTGTTTTCCACAATGTAACCAGTTCTATATTATCCAAACATAGCCAAGTCGTCATACAGGTCAAGACTAAATGTCAGTACGAAAGTAACTTATAAAAGTATAAGATACTCCTGCATGACAAGTTGACAAAATCTACATGTCTGGCAAGAGAAATGACTAGGCAGATGCCAACATAACTTTGTTAAAAGAAAAAAGAAATCATACTTGTAAAAAATATAATGGAAAATATTTTACTGTACTCACCATTAACCTCAGTCACAACAGGAAGGGTGATCTGTTTGGAGCTTGCCCTCCACATCTCCCTAACCGTTATAATTATAATCTTTACCAGATTATAAATACCATCCCCTAAAATAAGGGCAATAGATATGAAGACCTGCAGAAAACATGATAAGTAAGAAAAAAGCTGTACAACAGAACTATAACACAATATGGCGCTTTTTGAGGCATTAAGCCTTGGGAAAACCCAAATAAAATTCAGGCCAGCTCAGTATGTTTTAGAGGGAATAAGACAAAACTATTTCAATTTCAAGTCAAAACAAGTACTATAGTTTACTGTACACAGCAAGATGAAAGTAGAATTTAAAATTTCAGAGTTGATAATGATCTAATATAGTTTACTACGTCATGTTATGCTATCGACTATTTTCTTTTGAAACTGAAAGTTAAGATATAAAGAAGGCAAATATCATGTATTACATTTGTATTTTAATTAATAAATAGTAGGTTGCTCATGCTTGGAACTCGAGTTATGAATAATCAAGACTTTCGAATGTCAATATCAAATTTACACTAGCAGCTTAGATGAAACATTAAGGCACTGTTTCCATCCGAAATCACAAGTACTGTTTGCGTAAAGTTTCCTTAGAGATGTCCTGCAAGTATATTGTCTTAGCCATACCTTGTATCCATAAAGGCCTTTGAAATCGTTGCTACCAAGGTCAGCTGGATACCAGTCCCCAGCATGCTCAGAGATAAAAGGCCACAGAAAGCCCCATGATATAATAGCTCCAAGGAGAACTGAACAATTTACTAGGTGAGGACAGATAAGACCACATCCAACATACGTTGGACTGAAGTCAAAGTAGAATCTGCATGAAAAGGATGCCATGTTAGTATCTGAACAATTAGCTGTATCCTCAGAACCCTATACATTCACTCTGCGGCACGGCAGTTAACAGTTAAGAATATAGCATGAATCAACTTATTTGATAATTATTACAAACTTTTGACATGCTGTTATTAATGAAAAAATAGTTGCTTCAAGCACCATGGCATCAGGAGGGGCAGTCCAAAAGTACAAACAACCACAAAGTAAAACCTGAACCAACTGCTTAATTAGGCTATTCTGGGGAGTTGTTGCCTCTTATGGTGGTACCATCAGCTGTTTAATAACAGAATCAGTAAAGGTGCCAGTCTTGTTTAATTGTATTCTTTCAATAAACAGACAATAGAGATCCTATGCCACCATTAACATTATGCACGTCAGTCATTTAATATCTGTGTTCTCTGTTACATTGTACCAGAGGCAGAATAATAAAACTCTAACCAGTTCTGGAAAAGAAAAACAAAATCACAGGGGGCCATGGCCAACCAATCGCAGCAAGACAGAACTAGAACTCTACAAACTAAAGGCTGAATTTCAAACCTAGAACACAATTTCATACCTCATTTCTTTTTATCATCCCATTTATTAAATAGTCTACAGACTAAGAATTCAATTACCCTTTCTCATTAATATTAAAATTATTTTTTACTTCTTAACCTGCAATCACTTTCTCTTTCTCACTCTCGTTCTGAATTCTACTTATTATCATGTTCCTATGCAAACCAGGGAGTTAACTGGTCTGATACAGGCTGGGGCATTATTAAAAGTGCGAGCGTCAGTGGAACTTTGGATCAGCCACTTTTCCTAAGTGTATCAGTACCACTCGCAATTATTCTCAGGAATTCATGTAGTTCCAGAATTTCAACTGACATGCTAGTAGTGGGATAGCTATGGGTTGAGTTTATCAAAAATAACTAGTTAAAGTTTTTGACATTACCCCATTAGTTTCTTAAGAATGTATTGGAATTCATAATTCATAATCATAACCATAATTCAGTTTTGGTATCTTCCCAGTACAAGAAATATACATCATGAGGGACCGTATCTTTCGTTATTTATCAAGTTCATTAAATTCTGATTATTAATAAAAAATAAAAATCCTAGCACTGGCTCGTGGATTTCTATTGGATCCACAAAGTTCCTGCCTGTAGGGTTGGTGCCTTAAGGCATAACTGAAATCATAAAATGATACAGTCACCAAATAAACACAAAAGTAGATTAATAGTTTAATACAGGCCTTTCAAAAAAAAATTACTCATTTCAGTATCATCTCTTAATCGCAACATATAACCTTAGACCCACATACAAGTTACTCTTGGACTATTTTAATAGCCAAGAACAGATGTTCCATAATTATGAGTACGAAATTAATTCTGTAAACTCATTAAACAGAGTATACTATTTTAATAGCCAAAAACAGATGTTCCATAATTATGAGTACGAAATTAATTCTGTAAAGTGAAGAGAAAACTAAAATATAAAGAGCCTTACGTGTTCCTAAACAGTGTCAAACCAAAGCTAGGGAAGTTGTCAAATCCACATGAATCGCCAATACCACTGAAGAACCACTTAAAGCAACTCCACACAAAACTTATGCTTAAATACTTCCCAAGCTGCCGAACTTGATTCCTGTGCAATTCTCATAGACAATAAATTAATAATATAGAAAACAAAGAAAATAGAAACAAAATAATAATTGGTTAAAAATGGGTTAACAGGTTTCAGCGATGCTTGGATTAATAAGCGAAAATATACAGCAATAATGTGCGTAACCTGTATCAGAGTGTAAGTTATAAAAATCTTCTGAGTGGTTAAATTAACATAATTTGTAAAGTATACCCTGCAAGTTCTGCTCCAGTTTTTGTATGGAAACTGTTAATTAGCATTGCTGTCGCTGTCCCACTGGGATATGTAAGCTTATAATCCAAGACCATAACCTAAAATTCCATTCACATAAATCAGTATACATTAGCAAAGGAAATGATGCATCAAATACGCAACAGATGGAAGTACAGAGGTTAGAGCCATACAAAGAACACAAAAGCCATAACCAAAATTTGAGCTCCTTGCAGTTCCACTCTTAATTTATTCACTTTCTCATTATAGATGTACAACTAAAGAGACGCCATTTGATTTTGTAGGAAACAATTTCAAAAGTCAAAGGCTTTAAAATAAATAATTCCTCTTTAAATAAACTTTTCCATTAAGGTTTTTTAACAACAGCCTTCTTTACATATCTATAAAAACTTTATTGCCCTCTCAACAGAGAAATTATTCACAACTTTGCCCCCAAAACAAAATTATTCATATATTTGCACCACAGATATGATTCCTTTAAAGTTTGTGCTTTCAGCCAAAGAAACAATATAGGATGGAAGCATTATTTTTAATATATGGGAAAATAATACATCTTCTAATATGCTTTTGTACAGTCTTCACGACAAATAAATAAGATTTTGCATTATAGAATGCCAAATATTCAGAAATGAATACAAACATGGAAGTTCACGAAGAAAGATGCATTCATCATATCATTAGCTAAAAAAAACCTATGGAACAATTGGAATAATGACTACCAGCTCAAAGTTTGACCACATTTAATAACTTGACTTTCCGGATTAAAAGAGACAAAAAGCACCCTCCTGCTTATCTCTCTTATTAAAATTTAATTTCCACAAGATAAAGAAGAAAAGGAACAAAGAAAGAAATAGAGTTCAAGTAAATGTAACACAATAACAACAAACCAAATAGATTTACCTTCCGAAGTGGCACAAGGCTAAAAAGTCCAAGGAAACTGACAACAAACATGAAACCCATCATCCAACCCAATCCTGGATTTTTAACATCTTCAGCTCTATTACCAGGGTAATCAGGGCCTATGAGTTCATATGTTCTCTGATCCATGGCAATCAAGGATGAACCAAACCCACCTGTCAACAACATCACAGTTTGCACGTTTATAGGGAAAAAATCTCACCAAAGTAAGAAGCAGCTCTCATGACCACCAGATTGCTTAACAAGAGTTAACAAGCAATCGTGTGTAACAAACAATGCTTTACCTTGTACAATTAAGAAAATAAACACATTTTAACATTCAGTCCCTATTTTATTTTTTCCCTTTGCTGAGAAAGACTTTATCAATGTTGATGGATTTGAACACAAATGAAATCTCGCTAGTTTATTATTATTCTTTTTGGTATGGAATAGATGTATATTCTATGTGAGTTAACCATGCTCGAGCAGGAAATTACCATAATGGGTGGTAAAACATTTCCTGTGAACTTATCGCAACTAGTGTGTCCCCAAATATCAAACTCAAGACTACTAGTTAGACTCAAAAAATCTCCTGCTAATTTATTATTATTCCAAGAAATATACGATAAAAATTAGAAACATACATAATATATTTTATAAATAAAGAAGGAAGTTAAGTTCCTACTCCATTATCAGTTAACCTTATCTCTTTTACAAAAACTCCCATAACCTCTAAGAACCTTCACAATACCAACAAACCACAGAACATTCTTATCAATCTGAAACGTATGTTCCAACAAAGCACCGACCATTTTTCAAAGAGTTGCGCAATTCTAAAGCGAATTCAACAGCAACAAACCACAGGAACATTCTTATCAATGATTTAAACTGCAGTTGGGTCGTAGTTTTTTGGCAAACTTTGACCTTGTCGCGGACCAATTTTTAAGCCAAGACCAGACAACTGAGTGAATGTTTAGATTCAGATTAGGAGAACTCAAAAGCACTTGTACTCTAAAACTAACAACTTTTTCCTTCTTCAACATGTGCATTGCAATTAGTTAGTGTACTAGAAATCACAAAAACTTCAATCAAAACATGGTCTTCAACCAAAACAAACAATTAAGGAATAAAGAAAGGGAGAGAGATATACCACTAAAGGCAAGGCCATAGCAAGCAACCACACACGTCTGAATAACAGTGTTCTCTTGTTTGGTGAAGGGTTTGGTGAAAAATCCCACCTTAGTCAAGAAACCGGTCCAGGTCTTGACAAAGAAAAACCCCAACAAACCAGCAGCCACGTTGAGGGAAGGGATGATTCCAACTGTGAGGTTGAGCTTGTGGGTGATGATGCAGAACAAGGCCCCCAACACAGCACTCACCACCAACCCTCTTATCGTGATTTGCTCCTTCCATTCTGGAACCTCCTCACGCAAATACTCCTCCTTCTCCTCGTTACCGTGAGGATTCACAAGCAGGGGCTCCGAAATATCCACTGAGGAGGTTTCTGTGCCCATCGTGCCCGAGAGTAACAAAGAGAGATTCGGGGTTTTTGGGTGGAATCAGAATAACCAGAAGACCAAATATGATATCAGTTGTTGTGGATTCAGATGAGATAAATGATTGGGTTAGGTTATGGGACTTAAAATGTATCTGGACATTGATTTTGACAGGGTTAGATTTTTTGTAAGCATTTATGTCTACTTCTGTTATTGTTTATGGGCATGCTACAGCGGGACACGCAACTCGATCGGGTTAATCTGGGGATTCCAACCTAACCTAACAACCTGTCATCACGTTGCTTGGATTTTTTTAGTTTAGCCAAGTTGCCTGGTATAAAACAAAATTGTTTTATTTCTCTTTTTTTAATTCCAAAAATGATTTTCGTTTTGATCTCTAAATATAACCTTTTATTTTATTTCTTAAAATTAAAAATATTAAATTTAATAAATTAAAATGAGATTCATTCGTCCTTCTGTCTTATCTTCAATGACGCCATTGTAGAATATATAAATCAAACAAAATGTTCTTAGCATGGTTTTGCAAATCTTAACAAAAAAAAGTATTAAAATAAATAATAAATAAAAACATCACAAAACCATTATCACAAACTAAAGAACAAAATAAGAATCAAGAAAAAAAAATAGAATTACCATAAACAACTAAAGAACAAAAATAAGAATCAAGAAGAGAAAATAAAATATGCACAAAACAAAAATAGAATATTAATAACTTTTAATTAGGTTTGTAAGTTTTATTATGAATAATTTCATCACTTTTAATGTTAATGCTCTAGGAATCTTTCTAGGATAGTCATATATGCTATCATGAGTAGTTGTGGATGCATCATCATTCTTTTTTTCATTTTGAAGAGAATTCGACCACGAATTTGTAAAACCTAAACTCAAAGAGGAAAGGTCACCCATATTAAAAGTATGACTCATGCTGTAACTAGAGAACAAATATAACTCATAGGCATTATTATTTATTCTCCTCACAACATGGAAAGGCTCATCCCTTTAAGGTGGAGTTTGGGCTTCCTTTGAGTTGGCTCCTGAAGTGAAGTCATACCCAATCACTCTCTTTGAAGGTGACCTCTTTCCTTCCTTTATTGACAAACCTTTGTTATTGCCCAACCTTCCTCTTTATGTTGTCCTTGAGTGCAACATGCAAGTCTTCGATCATTTAGCTTTCTCCATCCCATCTTGACAAGTTCATGCCTCATACGTGATGAGAAACTAGGGGAGGACCGTTTAAATATTCCGTTTAGGGAAGGATATTGACGCCACACTCAAGAAATGAGAATGTGAGTGAAGTGATAAGTAATGGGTATGATTGCCACAAGTTTCTCTCATAAGATCAATTATTAGCTTCTTATAACTTAGAACTCCAAAAGGTTATCATAAAGAGAAATCTCATTTTATGTCATATTCATATATATCTCAATATATTAAAGAGTGCATCCTTTTATAGAATGAATTAGGCAGACCTTGCGAATTCCACATTAATTCTCAATTAGTACTATTTAATACCTAGTAATATTGCATTTAATTCTTATTACATGAATCATTATTTCCCATATTTAATTAAAAGATAGAAATTACAATGAGAACTCAAAAGACCCTTTAAGATCATATCATTCCCTCCTTCTTCAAGTACATTCGTCCTTAAATGTCATGAGTATTCTTCTTCCAAGATAAACATATTACTCAGATCAAAGATTTTTATTGATGTTCCATTTCAAAACTACATTCCTTGCAAAAACAGTTGATTGATTAATACCAAATAATGTGTTGTTGTTGAGACATCACATAAAAAATCTCTTCCCCGTATTGTTGAATGGACAAAATAACAATATTTGCACAATCATTAAAGACATTATCTTTATTATCATTTTTTCTTCCTCTTTGTTGGTCACCTTTTTTTTCACTTATTTCTTCTTTTCTCTTTTCTTGTATATTTTTTCTTAAATATATTTTTCTTTCAACTCCTCGTTATTTTCTTTTACTCTCAACTCCTCCTCTTTATTTTCCTTTTTTGTCAACATGTCCTCTTTTTTCTCTTAACTTCTCTACAAATTCTTTCTCTCTCAACTCCTTTTCTTTAATTTTTTTCTCTTCAACAATTTTCTTTTCTATGTTTTTCTTTTTCTATATCTCTCTCTTTCAAAATGGTTGAAGCATGTATTTTCCAATATTCATCAGACATTTTCTCTTTATCTATATACCTTTTCTCATTCTTCTCTTTCCTTTTTTTTGTCCTTAAAATTTTCTTTCACTTTTCTCTCCATCTATGAGACAAACTCATCAACAAACAATTTGTGATAGACATTAACTTAAGGGACACTTTTAGAAATGGAGTACGTCCCTGAGTCTATATATTTGAACGACCTTATATTGACCCGACTCCACCTTCCTCACCCCATATGGATGAGTATAGTCTCGATCTACACAATCTGTGCCATTTGTCTCATCCGGTGGGACGTTAGGATCAAAAGGTTCAAAATGCAAAGCCTTATGGTGGATGTTATGGACTCACAATTTAAGAATTTCACAACAAAACTTGACAAATTCATGGACATTATGTGATGAATCCACCCCAAGGCCCAATCCATGGCCCATGTGTACATCAAGTCCAAGCCTAATCAAAGGCCTAATAACAAGAGGATACATGATTAGAGCATTAGAATAAATTTTATTTTTTGGGCCAAATGTTAGGTCATGCTTTGTAGAATAAAATGTCAAAGTCCTTTGTAATTAGCCTTCAAAATTGGACTAATCCAAGCCCAATTTGAAGCTTGGCCGAGAATGCTTGGAGGAAGCTAGATTGGTACGCAAGTTTCACATGGAGAGTGTGAGGGGAGACATGGCTCTTGATCCCTCACTCCTTTGCATCTCACGGCCACAAATTGAGCTTCTTCTCCAAGTTACATTTCTATTACATTTGATGTTGCATTTCATTTCATTTAGGCCAGCCATCCATCCTATGAATGGGGCCTTCTTACTCTTATATTTGATTACTTTTGAATGGTAATATGCTAGTTGTTGAGATCATTCCACCCTTATTACCTCAATAGTCACTTGCTAGACTAGTTTCTACTTTAAACACCTCTAGCCTCCTTCCCTAGAACGGACCTCTATTCTAGACTCCATCTCCACTTCATCTCCATTGCTTCAAGGGCCTTCAAAGCTTGACTTCACTCCTCCATTCCAGCTCCATTTCCGCTACAACCATGGACCTTTTCCTCTTCATTTTCGTGTTTCAAGGTCTATCAAGGGAGCGAGTAACTTTCATTTTAAGAAAAATATCTTGCATTTCAAAGCGGCAAGTGTTGCCATTGAGAAATGAAATGATATTTTGAGTAAGTGGAGATGATGCGTCTAAATGCAACTTTCTAGTTCTCTGAGAGTGACATATGGGAAGTGTTACTTGGCATGAACATATAGGAGGAAATTGTTATTGGAACAATGTTATGATTTTCTTTACACAAATCTGATGCATATTAAGCTTTTAATGGACCTACCCGTACATATGCATTGGAATAAGCTAGTTAAGATGATGATGGGGATTAATTGAGCCCCATGTCTGTGCCTTTATCTTATGTTTGCTTTATTTCAATCTTCAAACATTGTTATCATGTATTATTTTATTGTTTTTGCTAAATTGTTCACACATTGTTATTGCATTTGTATTTGATATATGTTTTTTATTCTTATTAATTTATTATTCTTCATGCATTGAATTTGAAGTTAATTCTTAATGGCATCATCATCATCACATAGAAGACAAAAAACTTGAAAGGATAAACATTTAGAGATGAACCTTCCTACATCGAAGAAGCCTACAATAGAATATGTATTACATCAAAGACGTTTCTTTAGTGATTATCATCAGATGGAACATTATGCACATGAATTTTATATAAGAAGAATTGTGGAACGGAAGATAATGAATTTTGAATCTTTTACCATATATGGTTTTTATTTCCATCATCACCTATTATTTCAAGGACTCTTTAGCTTCGTCGCACGGGATTGTCCATTCTATTCGGATCTCATAAAAGTCTTTTATTCAAATCTAAGGATTTTTACAAATGGATACCTACAAAGTAAGGTGAACAAGAAAAAAAATTAAACTAAAACTAGATGATTGGTTTAATTTTGCGCATCTAAAGTATTAGAGTCAAAAATTGTCGAGTACAAATTTACCAAAAGACCTCCTCTTTGACCACGTTAGTGCTTTGGCTTTTATGGTCATACCAGATATGCACGGTGAATGTCTCAAAACTGTTGGTTGTCTAAATGCAAATGACAAACTACTATATTATTCTATGGGGCATTTCTTGACACCAAGAATGGCTAATTTTTCAAAAGTTATGAAAAAAAAAAAGACATTTTTATTATGTGGCTTTTGAAAAATAACATTTCCATAAATTGGATTCATCATATCATGCAACATATGCTTAAATGCAAGGGTAGTGAAACTCCTCTTCTATATGGTATTTTTATAACAAGAATCATGTAATATAATGGAGTAGACCTTTCTATAGAGGCTTGCATGACTATCGGCAAAAGACAACACTTTTCTACAAATAGGTTGAAAAAGTTGAATATTGTTAGTGTTAATGGTGTATGGAAGCACGATCATGCAATTCATGCTCCTAAAGCATAGGAAAAACTTGAAATTCCTTTGACTGACAACCCTGAAATTCAAATGCACGATTCTAATGGTGAATTTGAAGAACCTTCATTGAACTCAAATTCTCAAATTCTAAGTCAAATATGGGGTGGGGGTGCAAGACTTGCAAAATATAAATGAATTAATAGAAGGACATGTTCAATTAATAGAAGAAACTTTATCGAATTTGACTCTTGATATAAACCGACAGATGCTAGAAATGAGTTTCAATGTCTACCAAATTCTACACAAATTAGAGGACTAGTAGGATTCTAATGACATAGTTGTATCCTCTACTCTTTTCTCCATTACATTCTAAGAAATTTAATTATAGTTCATTATTTAATACAAAATGACAGTTTTTTATTGTCATTTTAACTTATGTGTGTTTCACTCAGATGGATTCAGTAAAAAGGTAGGCACTAAATGAAGCAAATGAACAAATAAGACAACAATCTACCATTCTTAACCGCCACCTTGCAACTATTGAACATATAAACAACATCCTTACGAAGAGAAACAACCTAAGTCGTGGAACCGCTACAGCTGAATATACAGGTGTTCAAATTTTTTATTTATTAAGGATAATGAACATTCCAAATCAAAACTTATTTAGAAGGTGCTATGAATTTCTTTCTTCACACCCATCCCTTACAAGACGTATAATGGGGATGCCAACACAATATCGTTTAAATAGGTTGCTTACTTATATGAATGAGGGGGATTCACTTTGATTCATCATAAATTTAATTCTCTCTTGTAATGTACGTACCTTATTTCATATTTCAACTATAGTTGCTAAATTTTGTGATGAAAAAATTAACGATTTTTTTTTCCACAAAGAATGTTGTTATATTATCTTGATAATTTTATTTAAATTAATGGCGATAATCATCACTAATAATTTTGCATAATTATAATAATAATATAAAAATATGACTTTTAAAATTGCGCTTACAAAAATAATTAATACCCCAAATTTCTAAATTGTTAATCAAAAAAATTTTCAATGACAAATATTTTGTATTTTTGTTATTTTTTATGAAAATAATATTTATTTTTAAATTTATTCTTTTAAATTTTTTTATAAAATAAATCTAACTCATCTAAATGTAATTTTAGATTACTTTCAACATCAAAGACAATTTGGTAATCTTGTCTTTCTTTCAATTAAACTTAATTTCTATTGTATCACATCAATCAAATCACTCAAAAACTTATTTTTGATTTTTTTCTCTTTGAGAAGATTCCAGTTCCTTGGGAACTTTTCATAGCATGTGTCTAACAACCAACAAGTCTCATTCACTTACTTTGATTTCATCTTCACTTGAAGAGGAAGATGAGCGAGAGGAGGATTCTCTATAAGGGAAAGGCGAAGAAGGGTGTTCACTTTCAACCTCTCCTTTTTCATTTAGGGTCATAGCTCTCTTGTTAAGACAATTAGAAGTTATGTGTTCATACCCTAAACACATGAAACACTTAATGGAGCTTAACCTTTGTGCATTGGAAGAGATAGGAGTGGCACTTGAAGTTCTAGGCAAATTGACCCTATGTGGTGGCTCTAAGAGAGACTTGGAAGGTGTTTTATCATGTTTCTCATTTTCCTTTCCCTTTTATGAACTAGTATAGTAGTCATTATATGAGCCACTCCTTTTCACCCCATCTTTTCTTTTCAATTGAAGAGTATTCATATAACTCTACCACATCATGTATATCTCTCTTAAGCCCCTAACAACCCTAGCTACCTTGGCTTTATCACTTTCATCATGCAAACCCGCCTTGAGTAGCAAAGACTCAAGCAACTTTGAATAATTATTCACATACATTGATCTTTATTGAAGCCTTTGGAGCTTCAAAAGAATTTTCCTCCTATAATAGGAGGTCACAAATCTAGCATGAATATGTCCCATAATGTCCATCCAAGAAACCGTAGGTGGCCCTCAGTAAGAGTTCATACAAAGTTGATGCCATTGATAAGTCCCTTATCTCTAGAGTTTTTCTTAGCTATTTATGTTGTTTGAGGCAGTTTTAAGTTGTTAACTAGGAGTAATTAGCTTAGAATTAGTTTAGTTAGTTTTTTAGTCTAGTTTTATAAAAATAGCTTAATAAGGTATTTTTAAAGCATTTTTAGTGTAAGCCCTAGAAGTACTCTTAGAATAGTCCAGTGACATATAGTTATGCCCAGATGATAGAATTATATGTAGGTTTGTAGCATTTGAGTTCAAGTAGATAGACTTAGGAGTAACCATAATGATAAAGTATGTGGCCTAATTTAAGTGTCATTAGGAAGAATCTTGGTTTAACTAACATTAATTTGAGCTTTGAAAGTATAATGTAGCTAAAAGGTTCAAGGACAACATTGTGGTGGTCATTGAAGGCCACTAGAGAATCCAAATCAGCCAAGCCTCATGAAATTTATGCAAAGTGGACTTTTCCATGAGAGTTGACCAGAGGGTTGACTTAAAGTTGACTTTTTTTCATTTAATCTCCAATGGACATGGCACATGTAGGGAAAGCTTGAGGGTACTCAACTATACTTGTGCTAACCTTGAAATTGCAAAGAATTAATCAAGAGATGCATAGAAATTCTAATTTTTGCTTGTTTGGTTAATTAATGTAGATTTAGAGTGTAGCATAACTTTGGTGATCCTAACTCTTTTCTTTAGTTATGAGTGCAGGATGGAGTGTATGATGAGCTACTGGAAGTGACTTTAGTCAAAGGAAGGTTGCTGAGTTGAAGGAACAATGGCTACCATGAGGGATGCATATGAAGGAGTTGAATCAAAAGCTAAGGATGAGTTGTCACAACTAGCTGGTTGTATTACTTGCTATAGGAGAATGGACACAATGACACAACATGGTTGACCTGCTCCAATTAGTGTCTGCAATGGAAAACCTACCACTCAGGTTATTAGATAGTTGGTTAATCTATTAGGAGGTAGTTTAGTTTTGGTTTTAGGAATTTTTTGCAGTAGTTGCAACTAGTAATAGGCAGTTTCAAGTTTCAAATTCTGAAAACTGATATATTGGTTAGATCATTATGCTACAAAAAAGAACCATCCATCCACATGAGACACATCCATACACTACTTCCACAACACACAAAAGCACCATTCTTCTCCATGTTTCTCTACATTTTTTTTTCATTCCTTGGAGTTCTTGAAATTGTTGATCACACGACGAGCTTCAACATCAAGGATTCCTCAGTTTCTATGTGGTTTTCATTCCATTTTCACCATTTGAACTTGTTGTAAGTATGTGCATATTCAATGAATTCATATTTTCTCTGTTTTCACTGTTCATTCTTCATGTATTTTTTGTTCTTCATGGTTGAACCTTGTGATTGAGTTTAATTGTTGATTCTTAATATCTCGATTCAATACTAGACTCAATTTGTAAATGAACTGAGTTCCAAATGATGAACAGTCATCTACACCAATTTGAGGTCTTTTGATGAAGAGAAAAAGATAATCAATCAATTGAAACCATGACTAATGTTCATGCCACTATTTCCTCCATTTTATGCAAACACACTCAAGAATCATTTGAAGTTAAGTTTTCTCTCCTAGGATTGATCCTTGGTTTGTCACTACACAACATTAGTTAGTGAGAAAATCAAGTTTTTACTAAATCTGAAGCGACTATAAGGTTTATCAAATGACAAACTTGATTCTACCACCACTAGATCAACTTGTTCTTGATCCCCTACATGGCGTACATTGAAAATTTTATCTACTATGGTTTCCCAATTAAAGTACATATCGAGATCATTATCTCCATGAAACTTAGGTATCTTTATCAATGATGATGGCTTTCTTGGGGAATAATGTTGCCTTCTTTCTCTTCCATGGTGCCTCCTACGTCCCATGCCACAAGACTCTTCCTAAGAGGGGCTTCTCCTCCTTATAGTATTTCTTTCTTGCTATTCCACTTCAAGTTTTTGGATGGTGTCTATTTAGTATCTTTCATTGTCTCTTATTGACAAATCCATCCTCTTTCTAGACAACTCCATCTCCTTAAAGAGCTCCACCAAAATCGATTCCTTGTCATGTTGTTTAATCAAAGCTTCACCTTGGCTAGGGGTGTATTTGATGGGTGATTTATCTTCAATAATTTCTTCCAAATTGATTTTGCTTACAACCAAAAAGCTCAAAATCGAGACACAAAAACAAAAAAATAATTTAGTTAATGATAAAGTCGAGACCAATATGCACCAAAAATAATAGCTCTAATGTGTTTGGGTTCCCTCACAACATGCAAAAGGGCTAGGCTATCACTCAAGTTCTACTAAAAGGGTGTAAGCTTCTCTAAGTCTTAAAATCAATGAGACTAGCAAGCACAAGTGAAAGGGTATTCACGACAAACACACTAAAGAGGTTCAAGAAAAGAAAACTTCAAATGAAAAAGCTCAAGAACCTAAAGACAAGAAAGAAAAGTACAAAAATAAGGAAAGCTAAATTCTAAAAAAGGGAAAAATATGTGACAAAAATAGCAAGAATAATAACACAAACAAAGCTTGATAGAAAGACTATATGCAAAGTATTTTGATTGTGCACTCATAAAGACCAATGAACATGCATATACCAAAGAAGACTTGGTCCAATTAGTAATGAAACCAATTTCCACACACATCAAACACTCAATTTCATGCAAGCTAGAATCATACCACTCCACATTTTTCTTATTTTTTAGTTCAAAGAGAAAAAATAGCTCTCTACTTGTGTGTTTTAGAGCTGGATTTTTTTTGTTTTGTTTTGAGATTCTAGCTAAGCACAATTTCAAGAAAGGTGTCTATATCTATTTGAAAACTTAGCTAGTAGTTTTAGGTCAATTAATCAATTCAAAGGCATATACACATAAACTAGTCACTTGATCATGCATTTTCAACTACTTGGGTAACAAGAAAAGAAAACTTCTACTTGGCATATGGCATATGACTCAAAACAAAGGATAACCAAATTTAAAGACTCTTAAGACACAAAAACTTGAAGTGAATATGTGACACATAGAAGAAGCATTCAGTCATGTCATAAACAAAGCAAGAAAACATGTTGTCAACTTGGAAACACATCAAACATGTAGATGATGTGATTGTGATACTCTAACCTCAAAGCCAAGTATAAAATGAGCTAATACCAATCTTTTCCCATGTTGATCGAGAACTCCACCAAGAAAATAAGAAAACACAATTGAAAGTTAACATAATAAAACACCACACTTCAAGATAACCTAGGAATTATATACCAAATGATAAACACCCATTTTCATTTTTAGAATTATATGGTGTTATAGTGATTAAGCAAGGTCAAGGAAGATCCCCACTAGACATTAAGACAACCAAGATTATCTAGATGTGAAGATTCACTCCTAAGGGCTCTAGAGAATAAGAGAGTTCAATTAATGGAAATCAAAATCAGGAACACACAAAAATTGTACAAGTTGATTTATGAATGGAACATTGATGCACAACACATGCTCGACAAAATAGCAATCAACAGTAGAATTTGAATGGAAAGAGGAACTTATGTGGTTGAAGACTTTAATTTTGAACTAGAAGATGAAGGATACGAGTGGATGATGCTTGGAATGGAATGTTTCCACACCACTTTAGAGATGCTCAAAGATGAGTAAGGGTTGAGTTGCCACTTGAAGCTCACACTCCAGATGAGACTCACGATTAAGAGAGAACAATTCACTCTCAATTTCTACAAAGTTTCTTTTCTATTAAAATCCAAATTTGATTATGATACAAGTGATGTCTCATATTTATAGGAAGAGAGGTTGTTGCCTAATCATAAACTAATGCCCTACGTAACTAGGATTAAAATAAGAGTATATGATAAGTTATCTACTAATGAAGCGTGCAAAAGAAGCCAACATGTTCTCCAAGTTTTAGTTGCCTCAAGTTCAGATGTTATAGTTATTATTCTCCTCAAGTTTTGGCTAAATTCATGTTCACACATTTTTCGCTATGCTTACACTCTGCTTCACTAGGTGCCTATGTGTGCACAATAAGTGAATAAATTGCCTTTATACATGCTCTTGATCACCCTCCTTTGGTCCTCAATCAAGGGCTCACAACTTCCTCTATTCCATGGATTGATTTGAGATCTCATAAAAAAGAAATGTAAATGTGAATTGAAAGTGCAAATACGTAACCAAAAGAGGAGAAAATAGAAAAAATTATGGAAGACATGAAAGGGGAGAGGTATTCAAGATGAACCACGACACTTAGTGTGACACCCCGACTACTATATTAAATAATTATTATTTGATAAAAAGATGGAATTTTTTTTTGTACAATAAGATTTTCCTTGAGAGGATACTAACAATAACATAACTTCATATCCATATATATATATATATATATATATATATATATATATATAAATAATTTATATCTCTATAATTTTTTATGAAATATTACAAAAATATGTATTTGTATAATATTAAGAGTTTTGCATCAAAATAGAAGATTATCTATATTTTTAATATCTCCTTAAGATATTAATATAAATTATCCACGAGTCAATCTTTAGAAGATCCATCAATAATATCTCGAACAACTCTCATTGAGCAAGTTCCCCTTCTACTCATGCAACAGGTATATATGAATGAAAAATATGAAAAGAGTGAGATCTTTATAAGTCTTAAATATCAATCTTAATAAACTCAACAACCAATATAGACACTGAGGTCCTAGAATTAGACCTACAACCACAAAACTATATCTCGTTATACCAGACATATGGATCCATATTCCACTTCTAAGGATCCATTATGAACATCAAAAGTTACTTTGGCAAGTGATTAGGTAGTTAAGTTTTTCTCATAAAACATTGGCACAAACATAATTATTTCTTTCTCAAGAATATTAGTCATTTATTGGTCCATAAAAGAGATATATACTCACTACCTAACATTGGTGATGCTGAGCAGGTATCGGATAATGCCAAGTTTGGCCTATGAATATCCTAGTCCAGAGCACCATTCTGAACTATCCTGGTATTCATCTACTTGGTAAAACTTCCTAAACTCCACCATGGTTCCTGCCTTTCATCCTACAATGTACCAAACTATTACTTCCCAAATACAAACACTTTGACAATGGTTTGATCTCAACTTATTGAAACCAGACTTAACCCTTTCTTAACTTACATACTCTTGGACATTTTCAAAGGTCATAAAATATGATGACTATCAAATTATGTCATTGTATAAACTATACACAAAGAATATAAAATAACAATAAAATGTACATGTAATTTTCTTCTATCCAAGCTCACTGAATAAAATAATATTTACTTTTACTCCTTTTTTTAACTTTTATTGAATTCTAATATAATTACAAAATAATAATCAAAGCAAGAACTTTAAACAAATAACTAGATAAGGATTAGAATGTTATAAATAATTATAATAAGAAAAATATAAATTAAACAAGACCAATGTGTAACTGAAGATAAATTAAATGAAATAAATAAAAAGGATCAGTTCATAACTGAAAATAAATAAAATAAATAAATAAATAGGACCAGTGCATAACTAGAAATAAATTAAAATAAAATAAATAAACGGGACCAGTACATAACTAGAGATAAATTAAATAAAATAAATAAACAAGACCAGTACATAATAGGAGATAAATTCAATAAAATAAATAATCAGGACCAATGCATAACTAGAGATAAATTAAATAAATATAATAGGATAATAAATGAAAATAATTGAAATGAAAGTAAATAAAATAATATTGATTCAAAATAAATAAAGATTAATATAACACTCATGAGTTTATCAAGATTAATATAAAAATAACTTAATCTTACCCCCTTACCTTATTGATTGAATGACACACTAATAATATTTGAAGTGGACTAGAATCCCTTCCGATCTTTGACGGTAAACTTTCTCTCTCTATTTTCTCTTTCTCTCTCTCTTCTTTCTCTCTCTCCTTTTTTTCCTTCTCCCTCTTTCTCACGTAACTTATTCCCTTCACTTCATTTCATCTCCATATATATATATATATATATATATATATATATATATATATATATATATATATATATATATATATAAGTCGTACATGTGCTAATTTTTCCAAATCATCATTACTTCCATTAATGAAGACATAATATTTATCATTTTAGGTTATCCTCTCCTTTTCCTTTTTCTTTTTTCTATTTTTCTTCTTATTATTCTCTCTCCTTATCTTCTTATATCTTTATAAGGTTCTTCATTTTTTTTAATACATTCACCTATTTAATAACATTTTAACTAATATATTTTTACCTGATATTTTTTTAAT
>Ga0214542_1001095_pt1 | contig 54307 bp, 35 predicted proteins | sample CNSS1metaG_FD_160096 | JGI IMG/M metagenome (GOLD analysis project Ga0214542, IMG submission 160096) | Root nodule microbial communities from cowpea collected in UCLA plant growth center, Los Angeles, California, USA - CNSS1 | ecosystem: Host-associated > Plants > Roots > Nodule | place: USA... | reverse complement strand
ATATATATATTCCACCCTTTAAATCCATACCAGCATTCAATTCCAACTTATGAATAATGTATGCTCAATTAATTATAAAGCAATAGCACTCTGATCCTATGCACCAATGCACATGATCCTATGCACCAATGCAAATTAATATAGCATTATCGCCTCTCCTATGCAGCAAGTTAGTTTATATTGACACACATGCATTCACTAATAAACCAATTCTCAACATGTGACTAACCAAAAGGAAAATTCAAATTCATAGAGACTTACAACATAACCCAATCATGCTTCATTAGAAGTTACTTGAAATTATCAAGAGCTTATTCATCTGTTTTAAAGACTTCAAAACCAGCAATAATGAGTAACATACATCTCTAGCTACTAACCTCCAAATCAAATCTCCACCGTTTGAAGTGAAGCACAACGTGTTGTGAACCACTTGCCAAAATATCACCTAAATCGGACAGTTAACGAACCCAAAAAACAACGCCTTTTGTTGAAAAGAACACCAACACGCATCACTTGACGACAGCTTTTCATCCCTAGGCGGTTCCAATTTAATGCAATGAACAACTCCCTTAACCTGGTTTCCTCGCTTCCAATTTGCAAAGCTTATGATCCTTCATGATAGCAAAATCCCAACCTTATTTTGCATAAACCAAGGTTTAAACACACAACCACACCATTATCAAGTTAATGCACAACCATTCAACCAATTCATGATTCGTGATAATTCCTATACATCTAGGAATTCATAATCCCTCATCCTGATTAAGCATATCATTAAAATTAATAAACTATTAAAATAACATACAAAGGCATATGATATACTCGAACCAAAGTCCATTCATAATAACTAAGTACTCTTAACCACTTGAGCTAGTACTTTTCCACGTCATAAACTCTATTATTAAATGACATAAAGGTTCCCACAACTCGCATTTATTAAATAATTATTTACTTAATTATTTAAACTTCTCAAGTCTTACATTGCATCATATGACACTCATTTCTAAATAACTCAACAACAAAAAAAGCATTAAAAGGTTTTCAAAATTATAAATAAAAGAAAATGAACGATTCCTTACAATGTTCATTAAGAACCATGCGATCCCTACGTAGGAGCAAGGTATATCCTTGTCGAGTTTACCAAATAAAAATTAAATCATTTTTCAATTAGATTTTTATAGAAAATTAGGTAACCCTGATACTCCATTATGAAGGGAGATATGTAAAGCGAGGTACATCCTAATCGGACCCAAAAAAAAAATTTGAATAATGTTTTCTTATTTTTGGGGAAAATTAAATATTTGGAAACCACATATATTTTTGAACATTCAATTATAGGTATCATCTTAGGATGATCGTTGTAGGGTGCTAATTCCTTTCCTACGCATACCCGACTCCTGAACCCAAAATTTTGTTTTAGCAGACCTTGTCTTAACTTTTTAGTTTTCCTGTAGTTTTCCCGAAAAACTATGGTGTTGACTCTTTTTTTTGTTTGTTGTGTCATCGCAATTTTGGTTGCAACACCCATCAATCTATGATCACTTTAAGACCTCCACACCGTCTTTCGCGATGGCACTCAAATCAAATCAAAACAATCCCTATCCGTTTCCTTGTCATCAATATGCCTACATCATACAATGTCCTCCTCGGCCAACCATCCCTCAACACTCTAGGCGCAGTCATTTCTACACCCCATCTAGCCATGAAATTCCCCTCCCCATCTGGAGACATCCTTACCATCCACGACGACCAACGACTCGCGAGAGAATGCTACATGGCCGGTCTACGACTACAACTACCCATCCTTCAAACAAATAACATTGAACGTCCACCCGGCTCTGACATAGCTATATCTAGAGATGATTTGGACCCTAGAGTAGGTCATGATGCACGCCTCGAGCCTGTCGATGAAACTACACCCCTAGAACTCCCTAATGGATGCACCCTCAAATTGGGCACCGGTCTTCAACACAAACAACGTGAAATACTTACACCTACCCTCATCAGCAACACCGACCTCTTTGCCTGGTCTACCCCTGACTGACCCAACGTTGACCCTTAGGTCGCGGTCCACAAACTCTCCATTTACAAAGAAGCCAAGTATGTCTCTCAAAAAAAACGAAAGCTTAGTGAAAAACGTCGACTAGCAGCAAAGATCAAAGCTAACAAGTTACTCAACGCAGGTTTCATCGAAGAAGCCCACTACACCACCTGGCTCTCTAATGTCGTTCTGGTCAAAAAAGCTAACGGTAAATGACGAAAGTGCGTCGATTACACAGATCTCAATAAGGCCTGCCCAGGGACGCCTACCCCTTACCCAATATTGACCACTACAAGAAATATGATTATTATCTATGCCCAAAATTCGTAGATAATAAATAATTTTCGTAGGTAATTTGTTGTTATCTACGAATTACCTACGAAGCGAAATTCGTATGTATTGGGTTGATAGGTAATTTTATCAACGAAAATTTCATTCGTAGGTAACGTCATCTACGAACATTACCTACGAAAATATTCATATATAAGAGACACTTCCCATTACTAAGGTTATCTACGAAATATTTCGTAGATAACTTATCTACGATAACTTACTTACGAAATCTTTCGTAAATAATTTACTTACAAAAATCTTTGTAGATAATTTACCTACGAACTTTTTCGTAGATAACTTAAATATATATTAAAAAAAATAAAACAGGTTCTAGATTCTAAAAAATTCTTTCAAAAGTTGCATTTCTTATACAGTCTCCATAAATTTGTTTCGTATGTATTGCATAAAATCCTAATCAAGTTCTAATAAACATAATCTAAAAGTTCTATCATAATTCAAAAATGTAAAAATTCTAAATGCCTAATATTTAGTAGTCATGGGTTCTCGTCTTGGTGACTTTTTTGTTGGTTGCTTTGTTGTGGTTGTCCCGGTCTTGTTGAAGTTGGCGTTGCTCATATTAATGTTGTCACCATCTCTTCTACTACTATAGCATCTATCATACATTCAATCTTGATTGGTAGGAAACCACTCTATGGTTTGTGTATTTAAAACATAAAACTTAAATTAAAGAAGTCAAGACTTACAAAATGCAACTAAAAGTCAAATTAATCCAATGCTAGATGAATGCAATTAAAAGTCAAATTAAAAATCTTCACAAGCATCAAAATAGAGACAATGTTCTTGTAATTCACTTAAAGGAAGGTGAATGCAATTAAAGCCTATATCAAAGCTACATTTTTAAATACCTAATAAGTAGGTAATTTTCTATGGTGGAACTGGATCAGGTGAACTTGATGACTGTCCAAAACTTACCATGTAGCCCTTAAGCTTCAAGCATGCCAAAGATCCCTGCACAAATCAACACACACCTCGGCATATATATGCATGCCTTGTTAATGACTCCTTGTTAATGCATTGTTATTGAGAAACCAAATACTAATAGAATGCAACATAACATTATGAATTCTAAATTAGAAAAAGGTTTAATGTAGAGAAATTCATTAAGATGTATGAGTTCAGATGTTGGTGGGGAACGATAATCATCATATCTAGGACTTAGTTGGTGTTTAGTTCTAATTGGTTATTAAGATAGGATCATCTGAATTATAAATTACAAATCTAATAACATACCTACAAACCAAATTATTATCATAGAAGGAACCTGCAAAGGATTAGAAAATAAGCAAATTCTAATGGATACATCCATGCAATAATTTGGCTTAATAACTTTTTAGTTCTCGTGGTATACACCCTTTTATCCTGAAAAATCAATGATTTTGTTTTTGGTCCTCATTATTTGGTTGTACTCCCTGTAATATTTGATACACGTTGAATTAATCCTTGTAAAATAGATATTATAGGAATTAATGTCAAACAAAGACCAAAAGCCAAATTGATTGAAACCAATAGTAATTTTATGCAGGGATTAAAACCAAGAAGGACATATATTACAAGGACTAACATGCAATCTAATCCTAATCATTCTAGTTTTCTACTCAATTATCAAGTCTCTAATTTTGAAATTTAATTTGGGTGTAGCATAGAATAGAATAGGTACTACCTCAAAGGTATATAGACTACTTCAACTCCATTGCCTGACGTAATCTCTTTGACGCGAGCAACAAAATCCTCTTCTTTATAGATTATAACATGATGACACCCATCTTCCTTGGCTTGCGCTGCCTTCTCTTTATTTGACACAATTCCCATAACAGTTGCACCAAGAGCATTTGCCCATTGGCATAATAAGGATCCAACCCCATCAGCTGCTGCATAGACAAGAATTGTATGACCAGGTTCAACCTGTAAAGTGATACGTACATAAACTTCGTTAATGATCATGCTAGGGGCAAATTAAGAGAAAATATATTTATTTCAAGACAAAGCGTGAATTCATCAGTTAATATACTATAGTCTGCAGTTGAAAACAATAGATACAGAAGGAGTACGCCATAAATTGTCAAGTTCTAGTGAACGAAAAGAACATAAAGCAACAAGGTAAGCCCAACCAAGCTCATCAAAACGGGGACCATGTATATGAACTAACAAAGAACTAAATTGAAAAGCTAATTAGTAGAGATTCTCAATAACTACAACTGACTAATATTCTGAGTCCTAAACTAACATCTGCTAAATATACTAATGAATTTAGATTAGTATGATAAGAAAACTAATAGATAACAGTAAAATAGCTTCAGCTACAAGGACTATAACATCATAGAAAATGACCTTAAAATAGCTCCAGCCAGTAGTTTTTCAAATTACATTACCTCGGTAAATGTGACGAAGCTTCCACTCCACACCATGCAGGTCTTTGGCAACAAGCTCTTGTGAAGGCCTCTGCTGCTTAAGTGAGGCAAAGCGCGAATTCATCAGTTAATATACTATAATCCTGCAAAAGAATAGTTCACCAACTTAATCAAGGATATACAATCAAATTTATGCACTCTAATAGAATCTTTATTATCTAAATTTTGCAACAGTTGAGATGCATCAAAAGTTTATTTTAACTTATGTAAGAAGTTTGATTAATTTTACTTTTCATTTCTTTTTTGTAAGTGTTAATGCTTAATATTATGCTGTGAAAGATGCCACACTAAAGGAGGAAAACAATCTTCAGCAGCTCTACGAGGAACAAAGAAGCCCCCATGTGTGCTGGTATCCGAGGCAATTAGTGTTTTGCAGAACATGTGAGGGGTTGATTTAGTTGGTGATCTTTCATCTCCCTCTTCTTCTGCTCCAAATTCCTCAAGTTCTTTGCCCTCTGAATTCATTCCTTCCAACTAAAAAGAATCCAATGTAGTCAGAACTACTTGATGTGAATTTCTAACATTTTAAGCTCAGAGACAACTGTCCCTTGTTCTAATTAAGCAATGAAAGAAGCTAAAATATTTACTAGTTCCCCCTAAAGAAGCACCAAATTTCAACCCTTACAAGTTAGAAACACACCAAAACATAAGCAACTTCAAATGAAAACCAACCTCGAGTTGAGGAAGCAAAGTAACATGTGTATAAACCTCATCATTCTCCTTGTTGTCCTGTTCCGCGAAGAGCAAACTAAGTATGGTGTTCCTAAACTACAACAATCAATTTGATTTGCATTTGAGTTCAATAATTACCTATAAACACAATTGAGCAGAGAAAAATGAACAAACAGAAAAGGAATTGGGTAGGTGTTGGATAAGAACAAGAATATGCTACCGTGAAGGAGAGAAAACAACCTGAGGCACTACACTATCATGCTTAATCTTCCCTAGAACTTTCGTTTACATCTTGAACTCTTCACCACCACCATCGTCCATTCCTCCAACATCGCCTTGTACAAAGTCCCCAAATTGCCCTTCCCCAACATCTCCGTCGAAGACCTCAACCAAACCTTCAAATCGAAACTGTATATCCCCCTTAAAAGAACACCAACTTGTTTTTTTCCGCCTCCACTCAACCCCCTATGATGTTATCCTTCGACGACGACGTCCCCGCCTCCACCAGCACGGCACATGCCTCCGCAACAGGCTTTGGCAACGCCGCGATGAGACTGACCCGACAATGATTGCGACAATGGCGCCCGTGGAGAGCTTCTTGGACTTCTTATGCGTCGTGATCGATGTTAAATTGGAGGAGGGAGACAGAGACGGAGCTGGGATGAAAGGAATTTGATAGGTGACGTTGTTGGAGGAGAGATCCAAACAAATGAATCGAGTGAGGCGAGTGTGACTCGGACGGAACTCACCGGAGAATTGGTTCTTCTATAGGTCGAGGTAGTAGGGGAAAGTGAGGTTTGAGAAATCGGCAGTGATCTCGCCTATGAGAGCGTTAGAGCTGAGAGTAAGGATTTGTAGAGTTTGGGTTTGGGAAGATCGATAGATAGAGAGGGAATAAAACCTAAACGTAAATAATGTATTATTTTTAATTAAAAAAATTATATAATATTTACATACGAATTCTTTTCTTAGATAATATCTTTTCATACAAATGTTTATATTTTTTTATAATAATTATTTTCTACTCTTATTTTCATAGGTAATTATTCGTATGGAAATTTTTTGCTAAAGTATGTTATAATTATCTATGAAATTTTCGTATGTAAGTATATTTCGTTGTTACTTATGGACATTATTGTTATCTACGAAAAGTTTTCGTATATAAAAAAATTATTTACGAAAAAAAATTTGTAGATAATTTTTTGTAGATAATAGGCAGTTTTCTTGTAGTGGACCGGCTAGTTGACAGTGCCACCAACAACAAGGTCCTCAGTTTACTAGATGCATATTCCAGATACAACCAGATCCCAATCGCCACAACTGACATGAACAAAAGCGCCTTCATCACATACGACGCGAACTACTTTTACAAAGTTATGTCGTTCGGTCTAAAAAATGTAGGAGCAACTTATCAACGGTTGATGGATAAAGTCTTCAGCCATATAATGGGCAAATGTGTTGAAGTGTACGTCAACGACATGGTTGTCAAATGCCCAAGTCATCACCAGCATGCTAAAGACTTATCCGCAATATTTTCTGCATTACGACAATACAACCTCCGCCTCAACCCTAAAAAATGTGTCTTCGGCGTCGATCGTGGCAAATTCCTTGGCTTCATGCTGACACAACGCGGCATAGAAGCAAACCCCGAAAAATGCAATGCCATCATTGAGATGCGAAGCCCCAACAATGTCAAAGAGGTACAATGCCTCATCAGCCGTCTAACCGCCATATCCCGTTTCCTACCCAAGTTAGCCGAACAAACCCAACCCATCATTCAACTACTCAAGAAATCCGCAAGGTTCTCTTGGAACGACGAATGTGAGTGAGTGTTCCAAAACCTCAAAACTACTTAAACATCACCACCATCCTCTATAAGCCGAACATCCATCAACCCCTTCTTGTCTACATCACCACCACGGATCATACCGTAAACGCCGCGCTAGTTCAAGACGTCGATGACACTCAACATCCTGTATACTTCATCGGCCGAACCTTGCAGGATCCAGAAACCAGATACCAAATGGTGGAGAAACTTGCCTTATCCCTAGTACACGCAGCACGACACCTACGCCCCTATTTCCAAAACCACAACATCATCGTCAAAACCGATTACCCCATTCAGAATACTCCAAAAGTCAGACCTTGCTGGCTGCATGTCGTCCTGGGTCGTCGAAATATCCGAGTTCAACATCCGCTACGAACCCCACGACCCCATCAAAACTCAATGCCTCCTCGACTTCGCCAACGACCTGCAACACACCCCCGCAGAAGACCAATAGACACTATGTTGATGGTTCTTCGAATCCGAAGGGGGCAGGGGCCGATATTGTCCTTGAAGGCCCCAACGACATCCTCATCGAAAAATCCCTCCATTTCACCTTCAAGACCTCCAACAATCAAGCCGAATATGAAGCCATCCTCGTCGGCTTATCCCTCGCCCGCGAAGTTGGCGCTTCAAAACACTCACGTGCAAAAGCGATTCTAAACTCACAGTGGGCCATCTAAACGACGAATTCCAGATCAAAGACCCTACCTTCCTACAATATTATCACCTAGTCCGAAATGTCATTCAGTCTGCTTTTGAATGAGTATGCATCCAACACATCCCCAGAACTAAAAATGTCAAGGCCGACGTATTATCTAAACTACCCAGCACTAAGCTAAAGAGCAGACACATATCCCTTTTACAACAAACACTATCCGCACTATCCATAATAAACATTTGCCTTAACCTAGCCCAAAACCAAACCGACAACTGGACAACTCCCTACATCCAATACCTTCAAACCGGTAACCCTCTGCTTGACGCTAGCAAGAGTTGGCTGGCTAAAACCGCCAGGTACACGATGATAGGAGATGACTTATACAAGTGGGGATACGACCAGCCACTCCTCAAATGCGTCACAGCCGAACAAGCCTAGTACATAATAAAAGAATTGCACGAAGGCATATGCGAATATCACTCTGGCGCACGAACCATGACCATCAGAATCCTCTGCGCCGGCTACTTTTGGCGAACTATGGAGGCAGACTGCCACACCTTTGTCAAAAAATTCATACCCTGCTAGAAGCATGGCAACCTCATCAATCAAAAGCAAGAACAATTCCACTCCATACTCTCCCTATGGCCCTTCGCAAAGTGGGGAATGGACATTCTCGAACCCTTTTCCTCAAGAAAAAGCCAAGTGAAATTCCTTATAGTAGCCATCGACTACTTCACTAAATGGATAGAGGCCAAACCATTAACCATCATCACAGCTCAACAAGTCCAGCAGTTCGTCTGAAAAGATATCATATGCTGATATGACGTCCCACATACGATCATAACCGACAATAGCCGACAATTCATAGACAAAGAACTCGCTAAGTTCTACACCGGCCTCGACATCAAACATGTAACCAGCTATGTTGAACATCCGCAAACCAATGGGCAGGCCAAAGCAGCCAACAAAGTTATACTAGTAGAATTGCGCAAACGATTCGATAGCGCCAAGGGCCGATGGCCAGAATAATTAGTAGAAGTATTGTGGGCCTACAGGTGTACCCCTCAATCAGCAACAAATAAATCTCCTTTTAGCCTAGTATACGGCGCAGAGGCCATGATTCCGGTAGAAATTGACGAATCATCTCTACGCCGAGAACTATACGACCCGGATCAAAACCACCAAAATATGTGCACCCACCTCGACCTCCTATCTGAATTAAGAGACAAAACGCAAATACGCAACTTAGCAGCTAAACAGAGAGCAACCAGAAAAAATAATGCGAACTTATGCCCGCGATAATTCGCTAAAGGGGACCTAGTTTGGAGGATGTCCAGTAGGGCAAGAAAGAAGGATGGCAAATTCTTCGCCAATTGGGACGACCCGTATCGAATTCGTGAGGATGTTGGAGGCGACGCTTACAAGCTTGAACAGTTATCAGGCGAAGAGATACCGAATACATGGAACGTGTCTCATCTCAAATTTTACTTTAGTTAGAATACTTACTGTACCGAATACTTGTAACCTAGGTGTACTCTTTTTCCTTGCTTGGCATTTTTTCCTAAGGAGGGTTTTGGCCAGAGAGTTTTTAATGAGGCACCCAAAAAATTATGAATAAAACAAAGGGTTCTTGATCACATGCTCACCTCTTCATCCATCCTTTACATTCCTTAAGTTCCCCACCTTGACCACAAGTAAGCGGCTTGGGTCAAACACTTGTTATTTAATTTAAATCGTTTAAGTTCCGCACCCTTACCACAAGTAAGCGGCCTAGGTCGAACACTTGTTATTTAATTTAAATTGTTTAAGTTCCCCACCCTTACAACAAGTAAGCGGCCTGGGTCGAACACCCTTTATCTAATTTACATTCCTTAAGTTCCCCACCCTTACCACAAGTAAGCGGCCTGGGTCGACAACCCTATATATGAATTTAAACACCCTTACAACAATTAAGTGGCCTGGGTCGAACACCCTTATAATACAACTATTACAACAATCACATTCAAAAACCTTATACTACTTATCGAATTAAACGGACTATAAACCAAATACTGCGTGCGTCAAATCACATTCACGGTAACATCATTCCATAAAACACGCTCCTATAACACATCATATTGGTATCACACAACAACAAATATACCTAGAACATTCATCATATTAACGAAAAAGTAGATAGTGTACGCATTAATACAAACTTAGAATTAATATCAAATCGAAAGCATTAAAATAGCAATCCTTGGTTGCCTCTTGTTCGACATCTTTCGCAGCCATGGAATCGTCAGGATTCGCATCTGGTTTCTTCGCCATCTTCATCGCATCCTCCTCAGGACTAGACTCTACTTTGTCCACGAGCTGGCCATCAATCACGTCTTTGTTAACATCGAATCTGATATCAGAAACATCAACATCTTTGTAAAAGAAGGTCGTCTGCCATAACCCTTTCTGGAATCCATTGATGTGCTCCTGGATAATACAGCCCTTCAAATCGTCTAGCTCCACCTCCAGACTGTCATGTTTCTCTTTCAACTCATCATAATCGGCCTCCAGATTTGCAATTCTGCCCTTCAACTTCTCCTCCGAGTCCAGGCAGCGTACTCTCCAAGTTGTCAGCCTCTTCCTCTCTTCTTTCCATTACTCCTTTTCCTTCTCCCAAGCTTCCTTCTCCTCGGTGCTTATCAACTTGCCCTTGCAACTCTTTGAGCTTTGGCCGGTTCCCTTCCTTCAACTTCCTTTGGTACAAGGACCCCACCCGACGCCCCAATATTAGCGCCTTGCTGTTAAACTCCACCATAGCCCTCACCAGAGCATTAGGCTCCATACTATCAATTAAGTTTATCAGCGTCTCCGACACATTGATTTTGATATCTCGCTGTACAACCGTCTCCAGCAGCTCGATCAGCCTAGCCTCCGGTCCTTTCCCGCTACCAGACGACCCCGGCCCTTACAAAGCGGCCCACACTTTCTTCACGTCTTTTCCTTTGCCAGGCCTAGCCGGCAACTTAGCCTTCCTCTTCGTCCCCCCGTGCATATGCACATCAACCAAGGACTCTTGTAAATTAGGAACCTTAGTGTTCCCAACGGCCTTAACTCTTGTCGCCTTCTCTTTCCGCAACGTTTGAAACAATGTTAGATTTTTCTTTCCCATTTGCGCCATATGACCTGTAAACAACAACGTACATCCATTAGTCAACTCAAACACAATATAATACTCAGAAACACAAAAAGATACCTCCAATATCAATAATCGGATGAACCAAATTATAAACCCTAACTAAGCCCTTAGTGGACATCTTATCACTAAATAACATCACAACGTCCACCACCTCCTTGTCGGCCACCGACAACTCCTCCCTCGCCATTCCCTTATAGCTCCAAGGGTTGCCAGTCCAGAAGAAGGGAAACTTAGTGCTCCCATCATCAGTGTAAAAGTGTGAACGTCCAACTTGCTTCACCACCACTTTAAAGAACTCATCTTTAAAGTGTTTAAAAGATTGGGTAAACGCATCCATTCTATATATTCCCGGTCGACTTACAAGCGACAACCAAAAGTTGGACTTCTCGGCCTTGTATCAAAGAAATAAAGAAACGCCCGCGGAGAAGGCTGCAGATACAATGCCATACACAACACCCGAAACACCTGCAAATACGCTCAGCTGTTCAGATGCAGTTGAGTAGGAGTGACGTTCAGCAACCGCAATACCCCCATGGTAAACTCATCGAACACCAACTTGATATGCAGCTGCAAAAAATGACACATATACATATAAAAGAACTCCTCGACAGCTCCCTCTTGGCCGTGGCAGACACATTCGACAACACTAACCCTCTCTGGTACCATAATGTCCCTTCGAGCGCCCTTCTCAAAAATGGGAGTACAATTCAGCCACGACTTCAGCAGCCGTGACCATCGGAATATAGAGTATTGTGTTCGCACACCCACCGCAACCCATTCGTATCCCGCCTTCGCCGGCCAGTTGCTCTCGGCCAACTCTTCTGGCAGATCTTCGCTAACTTCGACTGTTGTCTCCATTGTGATCCTCCCTACATCTCCCGGTTGCTCCCTATCACTACTATTTGACTGACTACTTCCACTCCCCCTGATCGCTCACTACTCAGACTCGACAAGGAAAAGCTATCACTACTACTAGACATACCTGTTCCTTTTTAGGAAGACGGTGGAAATGAGGAAGATATCAGACACGATCTCACGCAAACAAACAACTCCCCCCAAATTCTTGCAAATGAACCAAAGTGAAGTTCTTCTTTTCTCCTGCACTTGTATTCATAATCATCATCTCAAACGTTTGATCTTTTCCCGCCAGAAACAACGATTAAATGAAATGTCACAACACATATGAAACATCACGAACCTCAAATTGACGACGTAGAACCCTTCTGATTAGACCTCTGACATTTGCCACCCCGTCACCTCCCATAAACCTATTCAGATTCTAAGCCTTAACACTGTTCATCACACCTAAAGGCTGGGGGACTGGTGTATCGCACCTAAGCGGCCAAACAAGAAAAATGCTTGCACTCCTCATCCTTTGCCGCTATAGGTATACCGGCACAAGCTGAGGGACTGATGTACCGCACCTAGGCAGCCTAACATAACTATAACAACAAAACCTACCTACATAACCCTCAAATATATGACTAGTTACCAGATAAATCAAATGGACGAGAGTAGGCGGCCTTAGTCGTCTACTGTAGAAAAGGAAACGAGAACTTGACGGCCCTTATAGACTTGAACATTACTAGCAAGGCTTCTAAGGCTCACAATGATCAATCTAGGGGTCTTGGGCTTGGCCCAAGCCCACTTGCGACCCAAACAAAGGCCTAACCAATAATGTGACCAGACATAATTAATAAGGTATAAATATGCGTGCACCCCAGCAATTAAAGGTACACATTCATTAATCCCTTAATCACGAGATTTGACTTTCCTGAGAATTCTTTGCTGACTTTAGCATCAGAGTCTTCTCCGCAGGTAACCCCTCTTGGGTCCAAACCGGTCCAAGCCGAGACACCAACAGATAGCATATGTCAACTGGAAGGAAGCCTACTGAGGAGATTGCAGATTGAGGTAAGGTAACATTTGTGTCTGACATCTCTTATTTGTTCTCCGCAGGAACATTCCATAATTTCCCAGAATTTTAGCCGATTGACTTCATATTTTAATCTATTGATTCATAGTGTATGAACATATTACGTGTTGTTTTTATATTTAATCAGTTAAAAATGAACTATCCCGCAACTTTAGCATTATGATCTTGTGGTCTAATTGATTCAAAGAAAAAGGGTCTTTAGTTTTTAAAACGTTTTATAAAGCCAATTCAACCTCCTTCTTGTTTAAACCAACCATTTCTTTACTTACATATAAGTCACTTAAAGTTTTAACGCTAATAAAATAACTTAATACACCATAAGAAAACTCTTAAATGATAACCAATTTTAGGGATAGAAAATTGTTAGCTATTATAGTGACTAATTTAGATATCAATTGACAGAATAAAAAAATATTGGTTACTAAAATAGTCACTATTATGAATAAAAAATTGTAATTGATCATTAAATTGGTCACAAATTAATTAAAGACTAATTTATAAATTAATTCCTTTGGCAATCAAAACTTTGGTAGCTAATGTTTATTGATCATTTATAAGTTGATTTTTTTGGTAGTCAAAACCGTGTTAGCTAAACTTTAGAAATCAATTTATAAATCAATTATATTTTTTTATTTATAATAGTGACTATTTTAGTTACCAATAATTCTTTATTTTATAAATTGTTATATAAATTGATCACTATAGTGACTTACAATTCTTTATCACTAAAATTAATCGTTAATGGAAGATTTTATTACAATGATATTGTCAAATAATGTTTTATACGATGCTTATTGCAAGTTACCGTTCAACATAAAACTAAAGAAGGAATATTAAAAGTTTTGTAATTGCAAGTAGGTGTTTTTTTAGTATCACTGCTAGAATGTAATTTTTTTTTATAAATCTGGAATTTGAGAAGATGACAACCAATAAATTAAATCTTCTATTGTATAGAGGGCTGTTTCAACGGTCAAGTAGTACATATTACTAGAAATTATTGTAATATGAAATGCAATAATATTATTAATTATTATTAGCAGTAGTTAGTGTCTAAGTATACACCTGAATCCTTAAAGTTGGTATATATTTTACATCATTATGACCAAAAACAAAAAGGATGTTTGATTGTATTATTATTAGGCCATAACTGTGGTTTGGACCCAATTTTCATTTGAATTTCGAGAGAGAACTTCTCCTTGAACCTCCAAAAAATTATTCGACAACCCAAAAGTAATTTTTATTCCGAAAATGTCATTTTCCTTTTTTTTACTTTCACCCTGATTAATATTATCCTTCTCTATCTGTATAAATTAACTCATCCCACACCCACCCTACTACACATCACTTCTATTTCTTCTCTCCAAATCCTTCACCACCTCACCCCAATCTTCTTCTTGTAAGCCAAAAAGCGACCGGTCCATCCAAAAAATATGAAAATCAAAGGATTAAAACACATAAAAATAAATATAAAACAATTAAAATTAAAATTATTAAAAACAACAAAAAACAAAAAACAAATTCAAAAATGATTACAAAATAAATTAAAATTACTTAATCGGATTTCGACTATAAAATCCTAGAAAATGGTGTTTTAGGAGTGATAGTAGTTTAAAATAGCTAGACTCGATTATATTAATATTAAAAGGTTTTATATAATTAGTTTTGTTATAAACAAGTTTCATTATTTCAAAACACACCATCTCTCTAGAAACCACTTTTTTAGAGTTCTCTAACTTCTCTCTAGAAGTTCTCATCTTCTATTCATCTATTTGAAGATTAGAGACTGCTAGAATGATCCTTTTGGCGAGCTCTTTTCTTTCTATATGATTAGTTTCTTTAATAGTGTAAGTTGATCTTCTGCTCGTTTTCTTGTGGATATTCTCTATTCTAGCTTGCATGTGACCTTGCTTTGGTTGCATGTGACGTTTTAATCATCAATATGAGTCTCTATTGGTCAATGATCATAATGGTAGGTCCTGATCGTTCTTGTGTTGTTCCTAGGTATAAATAGAGCATCATGTGGAGCTAAAGATGTTTTGGTGTTCCTTGAGTCTGTTGAGCTGTTTAAGCTGGTTGAGTCTCTTTGTTAGGTAAGGGAAGCTAGTTTTCTGTTAAATTTTGGTGTGAATGGATAGTTATTTGTAATGTGATTTGTTGATGAGTTGTATACTGAACTGTTTGATGTGGTTTACTGAATTGATGAGTTGTATGTTGAACTGTTTGATATTTGATCTGTGTTTGGTCTTGACTTTGGGAAAAGTTTGAATATATGTTTTGAGTGATTGGGTATCAGTTTCTTTAACTCTCTAAAACCATTTGGAATCAAAAATACTATAGGAAAGGTGTCCAATCAGTCAATTGCATATGATTGTTTTCCCTAAATTGTTGTTTTTGATACAACGTCAGACACTACTACAGTGTCACCGAGCACTAGGTGTAAGACTCAAGAAATTTAAATAATTATTTAATAAATGCATTGAGTGGGAACCTTTATGACATTTAATGTTAGTCTTTATGATGTGGAATAGTACTAACTCAAATGGTTGAAAGTATTTAGTTGTGTTGAAAGGACTTGGGTTCAAGTTCTATGTATGCTAATTTTGTGTTATTTTAATTGTTTATTATTTTGGTAATATGCTTGATCATGATGGGTGATAATATAATCTTAGATTTATAGGAACTATCACGAAACATGAATTGATTAAATGGTTATGCATTAACATGACCATTGAATGGTTGTGTGTTTAAACCTTAGTAGACACGAATTAAACTCTTTTGTTTTTGCTAATATTAGTTTTGGAATGGATGAGAGAAGGGTAAGAAACCCTAAACGTCAGAGGAGGTAGCCAAGAGGACTGAAAAGCTGTCTCATAATGGTTTTGAATGGTAATTAGAACAATTTTTATGGTATTTTAGTTTTCATGCCATTAACCATAATTAAGGCTTAGTTAAAAGGCACATTAAGGGGGAAAGAGTGTATTTTTAGAGTCTACCATTGTGAGCACTGTGAGGAGAGAAAATTCAGAGTAACAACTGAGTTTGTGAGTGAGAGGAAGAGCTAAACTATGGAAGAGCAAAGGAGACCAATGTTGATCAAGGGGGAACTCAAAGATTATCAAGTTTGAGCAAGAAATCCGGGTAAGGGGAGCTAGACTTCATGAATTTAATTTGTGTTATTGTTTTTGCATGATGTATGATGAATTGAATGCCTAAGATTGGATGATTCTTTGCTCTTTCGTGTTTCTGGAAAATTTCCAAAAACCGCCTAGTGGGCCTTCAAAGCCGCTAGGCGACTCAAGCTCTATCCTATGCATTTTTGGGCTTTCCCAGAAACCACCCGGCGGCAAGAACATGCCGCTAGGCGACGCAGCCCCTCTCACCTAGTTTTATGGGATTTGTATGAATGGCCTAGCGATGATGAACACCCGCCAGGCGACGCGAGCCACGATGACTCGATTTTGATGTTTTTGGGTTCTGGAGTATTTTGATTCGAGGAAAATGGATTCCTATTTGATAATTGAAAATTAGATGGGGATAAGTGTAATATTTCAATGTGAATTGAGGTAATTGAATGGAATTGGCAGGAATATGTTATAGGGTTTAAAGAAGTAGGAAATTCTGAGTTAGGAATAATTGATGTGTAACATCCTGTCAAGATATTACGGATTTTAATAAAATAAAGAAAAAATAAATAAACATGTCGCATTTAATAATACTTCATTTCCCAAAACGCAGGAAATTTAAATTTTATTAAATAAACAAAGAGTACTCAAATCCATAAATTCTCAAAACCAGAATGTTATAAAGCAAACACCCATATGGGTTTACAACTTATCTCAAAGCCATAAAAAAAATAAAATAAAATATTCCTGAGCTATCCCCTCTCTGCAGCTAAGCTCCACCGGAACCACCTGCATCACATCATCTACTCACGTGTACACGATCATCGCCAATCACAAGCAGATAGGATGAGCTTAACAGATACAGCATATAAAATGGCACACACATATATAACACATTTATATATAAGCAACACATCCATCCCAAATGAATTCCATCCCTTCTAATTCATACCACCTGGCCACAACCAAGTTATTCGTGTTCTACATCTTCTAGTGATTACTTCGAGGTGACTTGATGCCATACCTATCGGCCACAACCGATAGAGCACGTGCGGGTACCATTGCTACGGATCATATACCGTAACGCCAGGTGGAGTTCCCAAATACGAACATAATTCACAACGTCCCAAGACTACCAAACTCGTCAACCAACTACTGAGGAGGGCAATCTATCTGGACCCATTCGTACTGGCCACAACCAGCACACTCACACGACAACACTCGCCAACCCGAGCCACAACTCTAGGGTTCATTGTGTTCATCCGCCATCCCAAGCCACAACTCAAGAGATGCTATTCCGAGCCACAACTCAAGGAATACCATGTGCTGAACCCCTATCCCGAGCCACAACTTAAGGGATACGTTCCGAGCCATAACTCAAGGAACACCAACAATCCCACCTTTGAGCATCACCAAAAGCATCATAGATCACGCCTATAGAATCAACAACACCATTACTGCTGTAGTAAAAAAAATGTCTGGCGGGGGACACATACCACCAAGCACTGCCGCTTCCAGACCGCCTGGAAGGTATGATGAGTCGAACCTTGGCTCACATTCATTAATTAACTTTTGGGGAATTTAATATTATTTTTGCGCTTACAAATTTTATATTAGTTGCATCAAATTTATTATTAAACATTCTTGAGTTTAATAATGCAAGTGTAATTTAATTTAGGTCCTCAAGGGTGTAAATAATGAATATTTTAATTCATAAATTAAGTCCCAAAATAGGAATTTTGGAGAGAAATAGTTCAGGTACTAAATGCACCTCCAATCCTCATGTTTACACCCCTTTTTCCAATTGGAAAATCTATTTCTAAAATAAAACATTTCTGGTGCTAGCTGCACCCCCTGTTTTTAGGTTTACACCCCATTTTGTAATTTAACTTTAAATTTCTACTCTGCACCCCTCCTTTTTACCAAGCTGCACCCCTAATGTCACTTAAGATCTAATCCATCAGATTTCGCCACATGGCAATCCTTCACTTAATAAAATAGCCACTCGCAGTTTGCCACATCATCAATCCTCCACTAACTCAAATCACCAATCAAAACATGCCACCTCATCACTTTCTCTCTCTCTCTCCTTCACACAACCAAAACCCTAACCCTAATCTCCTTCTTCTCTCTCTTCCGCACCAATCCATTCCGTAGTCGCCACCTTCGTTGTCGCCACGACCTCGTCCGACCACCGCAGCTCACGCCGAAATGCAGCCACCCATCGTGCTCCCTCCGGATTGCTGCCACCACGTCGCGCTCGCGCCGAAACACCGCCACCATCGCGCTCCAACATCTCGAACCTGCCACTCCCGTGCCGCCATGACTCCAACCGCGGCGTCGTCTTCCTCGTGTCTCCATTGCACCCCATCTTCTGCAACTCTCGGCCACCATCGCGCCACCATCGCGCCTCCATCGCTGTACCATACTCGAGGTCCTCCATGCTTCCTCGCGTCAGAAAATCGTGCTCCTTCATTCACGTCGCTGGCAACCACCATTGCTTCGGCACTAGCGAGTCCTGCAGCAGCCAATGCGAGCTCCGCTGCGTCGTTCTCGCGCCACCATCAAAGCTATGGAAACCACCACGAGTTCACCATGGAAGCCACCACGAGTTCGAGCCTACACCTGCGCCCTCGTCGCGCTCACGTTAGAACTGCGTCGACCCCGTTCACTTCCGCGTTATCGTCGACGACATCGCTTCCATGGCAGCCACCGCGACAACCACCATAATCTCACATGAACCACTCACGACAGCCAAACCCTAATAGGGAGAGAAACTTCGCTGACGCGTGGCAGTCTCTCAATGGGCTGCCAAAAAGTCAAGACTGGTTAACCAGTCAACTCTAGGGAAGGCTTGATCACAGTTGGTCAAATAGACTATGTGTCACTATTTTTGGCATGTGGTTCCTATGTAAGAACCCTAATTGGCCTAGCAAGGAAAAGATAGTATGGCGGCAGTTCACCACCAACCAGACTAATTCTGGAAATTTCCCAGAATCACAAACTTTAAAAATGGAATATACAAATCATACATAATCATACCAAATTCAGCATACCAATCAGAATTGAATTAATCAAAGCAAGAAATTTCCCTATTTAGCATGCCATTCAAATTTAAAATAATTTTAACGCGTAAAGCTCCCTTAACCTGGTTTCCTTAGCTTAAGCTTGACACTGGAAGAATTCTCCCTTGATCACTAAGGACTCCCCTTGGTTCTTCTCAATTCGGCTCCAAAAACCTCGTTCAAACCTCACCTCTCTAACAAAATTCGTGCCCTATTTTCTGAGTGCAATTTCAGCCTTGCAAAACCCTTCTCCTAACCTAATTTTTGCCTTTTAAAGGTGCCTTAAGACTAGGTAATTACCAAAAACGAATTTAAGTTTTGATGGTAATGTTTATTATCATTCATTACTCCTTTATGGTCCGTTTTTCAGCCAACCTTGGCTGCCCATGCATCTAGGTTTTCCTTCAACTCTTCACATTCAAGCCAAAACTAAGTTTGGCAAAAATAAAGTTTAATTCGAGTTCTCCAAGGTTTGAACCCACCCACTTGCCAAATGCCAAATCAATGCTAAACCACCAAGCCAATTCATGTTTCTTGTTAACTAATATAATTAAAGTATTATATTATTCCACTCCATGATTAACATATATTTAAAACAATAACAAATAAATACACACAATTGGCATACATAGGACTTGAACCCAAGTCCTCTCACACAATTAAAGTACTCTCAACCACTTGAGCTAATACTTTTCCACGTCATACAAATCAGAATTAAATACCATAAATGTTCTTCCTACCCACATTTATTAATTAATTAATTAAATTTCGCAGGTCTTACATGATGTGTGAATTGTTTTAAGGAATTATATGTGCGCTCCTAAAAATTGATGTTAGGCATCATAGGAAACCTGATTTGCTATGAAACTGTGGAGATATACCTAGAATCGCAATTGGGAAATGTGTGAGGGTCTTCACAGGTACAAAAGGTTTTGGGGTTTTACCTAGAAAGGCATGCACCGCCTGACAGTACGAGGCTTGCCGGCAGGTGCCAACATAGTGAAAAATTGCACTGCATGGTTGTGAATCCATTTAGAGTTAGAATATTGATGAAGGTGGAAGTGGGAATCATCTGAACAATGGACTAGGACGATGATAAATATAAAAACTAATAATAGTAATGCTTGGAAGGTTAAATTGAGAATCCATTTAGACTTAGAATATTAATGAAGGTGGAAGTGGGAATCATCTGGACAGTGGACTAAAATGATGATAAATATAAAAACTAATAATAGTAATGCTTAAAAGGTTAAATTGTGAGGTTGAAGGATTATGGTAGTAAAAGTATTTTGAGGCTTATGATGAATCACACATAAAAAGGCTTGGTATCATGAGTGTGTAAACTAAATAGATTGGGATGCATAAATCTTTGTTGAAGTGTCTAAACCAGTGTAGCGCATGACGGTGAGATTGGAACCGCCAAGAGATAGCTACAATTCCAGGGGGTTGTTGTGATGTGGGCGCCTAGCGGTGAGGGTCGTTTCGCCAGGCGATACCTGCGCGTGGCACCTGGAGGCATGATGGTTCCGCTAGGCGGTCTGTAAATTGGCTTTCGCTTGGTGACTCTATAGTAGCGCCATGTGATAATGCAGAGACTGGATGTTTATATTCGTTGAATGTACGTGGCCTACAAGGCTTTGGGTGATACCTTAAAGATGGGCTTGTTGGAGCATTCCTTGAGTTGTTGCTCAGAATGGTCTCCCTTAAGTTGTGGCTCGGGATAGAGGGTAAACACGTGACATTCCTTGAGTCATGGCTCGAAATGACATCCTTTAAGTTGTGGCTCGGGATGGTGGATGAACACGAGCATTTCTTGAGTTGTGGCTCGGATTGACGAGTGTAATAATGGTGATGTAATAACTCGTTTTAATTTTCCCGCATTTTGGGAAAGTCATTATAATAAATGCAATTTGACTTTCTATTTCTTTTAAATTAATAATATTCAACCGGGATGTTACACCAAGTTACTGACTTGGTGTCGTTGGGCACCACTTTTCCAGCACTGGGCGCCACCCTTTTTTTATAATTTGTGTTCCTTTGGTAAAATGAAGATTCTTGCTTCGTTAACCGTCGGATCGAGTTAAAATTTTGACAGCTGATCATTGACACGTGAATCTTCACTTTGATCGGTGGGATCTTTGTTTTGAAGTCCATGGTTATAGAAATGGTTTTCACCGTTTTGATGTACTTTATGTATAACGTTATTTGCCCTGTTTTGCCTATTTCTCTTATTTGAATGTTTTAAGGAGTTTTGTGGTAGATGTGAAGTATGTTTATGGTTATCATTATGATGAATTGAATATAATATGATGTGGTGAGCATATGTGATGAAGTTTGAAGGATTTCAAGGGAAATTCATGATGTTGTTATTGTTAGTGTATGCCTTGATATAGGGGAATCTGGAAGGAGGTATCCTAACTCTAATAATCTTTCAAACTCACATAGAGTAGAATGAGTTATGTGGTGAGAGTGGTAGGAGGTCCTACCCTTTGGACTTGTTCTTCGGTCATAGGCTAGGGATTAACCTTGTATGGTTGGGTGATGACCCCTTGTGTCTTAGTACTCTACGAAGACTAGAAACCATCACAAGTGCAGGCCTTCAATGGTACTTATATCCATGGCATATATCTGGATAATTGAGTTTAGTGTTAACTGCTTGTGTGATTATAAATATAGATATGTAATAAATCATGTTTATAGGTTTTTGGCATGATATACATATATGTATGAACATTTCTTTTGTACACTAGCTTACCCTGTTGTGTGTTTTGTGTTTTTTTGTATTGTTCGCCTCTTCTTTTGCGATGATCACCTATTTGGTGGGAGCAAATGAAATTGCAGGTGTAAATGCACCTCAAGTGGATGAGGAGCTATCAGTTAAAGTGGTGTAAGGTCTCGAGGAGTTTTAGTAAGTGAATAATTTTGTATAGGCTCGTTAGTTTAGTTAAGTGTATAAATGATACATTTTTATAGTCCTATCTTTTGCAAGACTATATTAATATGTTTTATACATTAGATTACCTGTTTTGAACACTATGATAAAACATCCATTTTTATTAGTTTTAAACTGCTAATATTGAAATGTTTCGACACCCGATGGAATAGTTAACTAAATTTCAAAATCCATTATATAAAAAAAAAAACAGATTTCACCGTCATATACCAGATTTCGAAATCCGGTTAAGTATTTTATTGGATGTGAAAATCTGGTTAAGCAATTTGTATATTTTTTATGGTTTTTATTTTTTGTTTCATTTTAAAACATTTTTTTTTGTGATTTTTTTGTTTTTAAATAAAATTATATAAAATAAAAAAATTATTTTATAATTAAAAAAATAAAAATAATAATTATATAAAAAATATAATTAATATTAAGTGCACACAAATGTCGAAACAAAATTATTTTACCGAATTTCGACATTCAATATATTAAGGTGAAATTTGTTTCTTTTTCTTATACAAAATTTTGAAATCCGGTTAAATATTCTACAGGTTGTCAAAATTCAGTTAAGTATAGTTTTAACTTATATTCTAATTATTTTTTATTTTTATTTATAATTTTAATTTTAATTTTTTATATTTATTTTTAAGTTATATTTTTATCTTTTGGTTTTGATATAAATATTTGGGGGTGAGAGGGTGAAGGATTTTGAAGAAAAGAAAATGAAGTGATGTGTAGTGGGGTGGGTATGGCTGATGAGTTAATTTATAGAGAGAGATAATATTAATCAGGTAAAAGTAAAAAGAAAGAAAAAGGAGAGTGGTATTTTCGGGATAAAAATTATTTTTGGAGACACCGAAGAAATTTTTGAAGGTGGAGGAAGAAACCTCTTTCGAAATTGACGTTGGGCCTTCTTGCGAGTAATAGTTATACAATTGCAAAGTTTCTTTCTGTATCCCATAGCCCAAATTACTTTACCGCCGCCGCTACCTCCCTTCTGCCTTTGCTCTTCACTCTTGCCCCGTCACTTTTGTTTATGTGGTGTAATATTAAGGAAGAAAACCTTTTGATTGCGTAATTGAAAAATAATTTGTTTTGCGAAAAAACTTTTAAATTGTGTAATTTAAAAGACACTTTTATATATACAATTTAAAAGTAAAAAAAAATACAGATTATTTAATTTAGATTTTTTTAATGAAAATATGAGTGTTGGATTGTGTAATTAGAAAGACTTTTTCATGCAAATTTCACGGTCAGAAAAAAAAATCTGAATTACACAATTCGAAAGACATTAACTTTTTACTGCACAATGTGAAATCTTTTTTAACTACCTTTTTAATTAAGAAATCAAAATTTAAAAAAAAATGACTTCAAGATTGTATACTTTGAAATTAAAAAAAAAAAAACCTTTCAGATTACAATCTGAAAATAATTTTACAAAGGCAAAGTAAACATGTTCATATTTATAAAGATGTAGAAGTAAAATATGGGAACAAAAAGAAATCCCTCCATTTCAAACTAAAAAGCCAATATGCTATGCATGTGGCCAGTGGGTGACATGGTTGGTTTTTTCCATCTTCAGTGTTTTTAGTCAAATGTGAAATGAAGAGTTGACACTCTCTCACAATACCTAAAGAAAACATAGTTGACATCAGATATTGTCCAAAATCCCAAAGTTTTCTTTTATCAAGAAGATTTTTTTATGCAAAAATAATTAAATATTTATTATATTTATTATATTTCAATATACAAGACAATTTCAAAGTCCCAGGAATGGATTTTTGGAGTATTCCAAAATCCCAAAGTTGCATGTTTACTAAGCTGAGAGTAAAAACTTATATACCAAATATCCAAAATCTCAAAAATTTAATTTCATTCTTAACATATTTGTACCCATTCTCTGTCATTCTAATCTTGTCTATTTTGAACAAAATAAAAATTAGAGGCAAATTCAAAGAGAGTAGAAATAGCAAACCCTAATGAGAAAAAAGTGGGCAAATTCATATATTTAGAATGAAAAAAAGGATATCAGAAAAAGTACATAGAGAAGGGAGAGGAAGAGAAAAAAACCCTAAGAGAGAGGAAAAACATAACTGCTTTAACGGCCACCTCTATCAACACCTCATCACACCTACTTGGCCATTCCTCCATCGTTCCTATTCCCTTCCTACACCTTCCCTATTTTCTGCTTCTTCCTTTTCCTCCATTTTCTCGGAAACCCAAAAGCAAAATAAAAAAATAAGAAACCAAAACAAAACTTCAGGGAAGGGGAAAAGAAAAAGGAAAAGGAAAAGAAAAAAAAATTCTGCACAAACCATACAAAACAACAAACAATCCTAAAAAAAATCTACCAATTCATTCCTATTCTTTACGTTGCTCTTTCCCTCAAACCAACGGTGCTTGCAGTGTCCTATGTCCAATGTCGTCACCACCTTAGAGATTATTCATTCGTACTCTGGAAAACAATGCAATACAACATCTTCCCAATAATGCGTAGCTTCAACATCATCGACGGTTGCAAGGGCACTCAGTTTTATGCATTCAACCCCTCCTCCGGCACCGCCACCGGCAGCGGTATCGGCGATAAGCTTCTCCAACAACTCCACGACCACATTAAGGCCCAAACCCTCAGAACCAAATCCAACCGGAACTTCATTTCTCCGAACACCACCTCAGCTTCCGAGGTTGTCTTCTGTGAAGGCTCCCTCCTCCCTTATGGCCTCCCCATGACAGAACTTCTTGAACCCAAAATCGAACCGTCCCTCGTCTCTCCCGATTTAGTGGAAACCCTCGCCGGTGCGTATCGCCGTGCCGAGGAGTGCCCCCAGTTCGAGCGCACCGAGGTCTTCCTCCAGCAATGCACCATCTTTCGAGGCTTAGCAGACCCCAAACTCTTCCGCCGCAGCCTTCGCGCCGCTCGGCAGCACGCCACTAACGTGCATGCTAAGGTCGTGCTCGCGGCGTGGCTGCGCCACGAACGCCGCGAGGACGAGCTCATCGGGTCGTCTTCCATGGACTGCAGCGGCAGGAACCTCGAGTGTCCCCGCGCCACCTTGGAGCCAGGCTATGACCCAGAGTCCGTGTTTGATCCTTGCCCGTGCACGCGTGCAAGTGCAGTGGATGACGAAAATGATAGTGATGATGGTTATAGTGCAATGATGACCACAGAGGATGATGACGACGATGAGCAACGCCCCGCGTCGGAGGAAGAGGATGGTGACATGTCGTTCATTGTCGGTGAAGATGAAGTTAGGTGCAATAGGTTCAACATAGCCTCACTTTCGAGGCCCTTTAAGACAATGTTGTATGGGGAATTCGTAGAGTCAAGAAGGGAGCACATTAATTTTTCCCAGAATGGTTTTTCCGTTGAGACACTGAAAGCTGCTAAGGAGTTCAGTAGAAGTAAGAAGTTGACCCATTTGGAGCCTAACGCTGTGTTGGAGTTGTTGTCTTTTGCGAATCGTTTTTGTTGTGAGGAGATGAAGCATGCCTGTGACGTACATTTGGCTTTGCTAGTTTGTGACCTGGAGAATGCGTTGTTGCTTATTGAGTATGGATTGGAGGAAACTGCATACCTTCTTGTTGCAGCTTGCTTGCAGGTGTTTCTCCGAGAGCTTCCAAGTTCGATGCAGTGTTCGAGTTTTGTGAGGATGCTTTCTAGTCCAGAGGGTAGGGACAGGCTAGCCATGGCGGGACACGCGTCATTCATGTTGTACTACTTTTTGAGTCAGGTTGCGATGGAGGAAGAGATGAGATCTAACACAACTGTGATGTTGTTGGAGAGGTTAGTGGAGTGTGCAAATGATGGTTGGGAGAAGCAACTTGCGTTTCACCAAATGGGTGTTGTTATGCTTGAGAGAAAAGAATACAAAGATGCACAGCATTGGTTTGAGTCAGCAGTGGAAGCAGGGCATATTTATTCTACAGTGGGAGTTGCAAGGGCAAAATACAAGCGTGGCCACACGTATTCAGCGTATAAGTTGATGAACTCAATTGTTTCTGAACAAAAACCAGTTGGGTGGATGTATCAAGAAAGGTCTTTGTATTGTATGGGGAAGGAGAAACAAATGGACTTGCTATCTGCATCTGAGTTAGATCCAACTCTTTCATTTCCTTATAAATTTCGAGCTGTTTCTTTCTTGGAAGAGAACAAGATTGAATCTGCCATTGCGGAAATCAATAAAGTAATCGGTTTCAAGGTTTCTGCAGATTGCCTTGAACTGAGAGCTTGGTTCTTGATTGCCATGGAGGATTATGAAGCAGCCCTTAGAGATGTTCGGGCAATTTTGACGTTGGATCCAAATTATATGCTGTTTTATGGGCATATGCATGGTGAGCACTTGATAGAACTTCTCAGTCCTGTTGTTCAACAGTGGTGCCAAGCTGATTGTTGGATGCAGTTGTATGATCGGTGGTCCTCTGTTGATGATATTGGTTCATTGGCTGTTGTACACCAAATGTTAGCAAATGATCCGGGGAAAAGTCTTTTACGTTTTCGACAATCTCTTCTTTTGCTACGGTGATTGAATATCTACATTAATTCAATTATCTCTTATTCTTACACTAGCCATTTCTGGTATAAATTCTGATGTTGCAGATTGACTATTATGGTGTTGATGTATGTTCCTTAATCTTGCAGGTTGAATTGTCCAAAGGCTGCCATGCGTAGTTTGCGGATGGCTAGAAATCATTCTATTTCTGACCATGAAAGACTTGTGTATGAAGGTTGGATATTGTATGACACTGGTCATCGTGAAGAAGCATTAGCAAAGGCTGAGGAATCTATTTCAATTCAAAGATCATTTGAAGCTTACTTTCTCAAAGCATATGCATTAGCAGACTCAAATCTTGATTCAGAGTCTTCTAAGTATGTGATCCATCTCTTAGAGGAAGCTCTAAGGTGCCCTTCAGATGGTCTTCGGAAAGGGCAAGTGGGTGTCAAGCTTTTGGATTAAACATGTTATGTTGATAATGTACTTATTATATTGTCGTTCTTATGAATTTGTAGGCACTAAATAATCTAGGGAGTGTCTATGTAGACTGTGATAAATTAGACCTTGCTGCTGACTGCTACATGAATGCACTCAACATCAAGCATACACGAGCACATCAAGGGTTGGCACGAGTATATCATCTTAAAAACCATCGCAAAGCAGCATATGATGAGATGACAAAGCTAATAGAAAAGGCTCGAAGCAACGCATCAGCATATGAGAAACGTTCAGAATATTGTGATCGTGATATGGCAAAGAGTGATCTTAGTATGGCATCAGAATTGGACCCTCTCAGGACTTATCCTTACAGATATAGAGCAGCAGGTATTGTTTCTATTATCCATTGTTTCCTCTTGATCAGTAATGAAGTGTGATCTTTTGAGTTTGTGCTTATATTGGTTCATGTTGAGATAACATTGTTTGCTTTCAACATGCATCATGATAAAGCAATATGAGCACAATATACTCAAACCTTTGAAACATATTAGTACAATGTTATTGCATGCATGCACGAAGCATATATCAACTTCTGACTCAAACTTTGTCTACCAGTTTTGATGGATGATCACAAGGAAGCTGAGGCAATAGCAGAGCTTTCAAGAGCCATCGATTTTAAGCCAGATCTACAATTATTACATCTTCGAGCAGCATTTTATGAATCCATGGGTGATTATGCTTCTGCTGTGCGGGATTGTGAAGCGGGCCTCTGTCTTGATCCTAATAATAATGAAATTCTTGATCTCTGTAACAAAGCACGAGAGCATCTTAGAGAACAACCAAAGTAGTAGAATCAGATGTTTCAAAAACAAACACGCTTTCCAGTAGTGTTCCTTATAGGGAAAACCCTATTCTTCCCAACCTATCATCATTGTCATTTATCTGTTAGAATTTTCTCCAAAAATGGCACGATCTATATATCTTTCATCTGACCTTCAAAAGAGTGGAACACAGAAAGAAAAAAATTGCAAAGGTCAAATTTGGATTACAAGAGAGAAGAGGAAGTAGAGAAGCAAGATTACACTTGTAAATAAATGTAATGATGGCCTATGAATTTTTCAGAGTATGGTCAAATAGTACATACTGTGGTTCTAGTATGCTACACCAGAAAATTGGTGATCAGTTACTAGTTAGACAAAACATGTACATGAAAACCAATGTGTTATGTAAGTCCAAGAGTTAGAGTACTTACCATTACATTTGTTCTCCTAAGCAAATGTTGTCTCAGCATTGTGGTGTAACATTTTCCACTTATAAACAAAATTTTCCCTAACGACCTTTTTAACCTTTATTCATGATGGGTTCTCCTTGGGAAAGACAAATCTATAACTAGTTATATAAGTTTTAACCATTAAATGTGTGCTTAGTTCATTTGTATGTATTACTTTCACGTTTTTATTATTGTGTGAGTTGTTTTAAAGCTTTATATTGCCTTGTAAAACGTTATTGAAGGAGTAAAACCCTATGGTCAATTACAAGGACGAAGAAATATTAGTTTTTTTTTTTTTTTTTTTTTTATTTTTTTTTTTTTTTTTTTCTTTTTTTTTTTTTTCTTTCATATTCTGTTTGTGATCTTCCTATATTTTTAACAAGTTTTATTTGGCTTTGGTGACCTTAATGGATACGAGTTGCTTACTTCATGTATCACAACATACTAAATAAGCCAAATTTTGTTTTGTTTCGGGGGAGGATGCATGTAACAATAAAATCTAGCAACTTCGTGGGAATTTTTCGATAAACATGTTATCTAATAGTAAGTAAAATCTTTATTTTTGTTTTTATCAAGATTTGGAGTGTGGTCCTTTGGACACGTGACAAAAACAAATGGTGACTTGAATGTTTTTAATGGTCGGAATCGAATCCCTCATTGTCCAAAGGGAAAAAATAATCAATAAAAGACTTTTCGATACTCAAGTCAGTGAGAGAGTATAAGGTTATATGAAAATATAGTTTGGAGTATGAATTGAGTTGTCCTTACTAGGAAAATACTATATATATTTATAGGGTTTCTAGGTCGTATGAGCTCTGTTACAAAATATAGAGTATCAAAGAATATCAATAAATAATAAAATCTTACCACATATGTGATAGATTAGCATGATAATAACAATAATATATTATTTAACCATATATTCTATTGATATATAATATAAGGATATTTGTGATATTGATATATCATATAATCAAACTACTAAGATTTGACCATATATTTTGTTAATGTACGATAATAGGACCAATAAATATCTCTTTTAATATTATTTAGCCACTTCAGCCCAATAATGTTGAATGAGCCTTGTATTTGTCAGGTCGGGTAGGTTCACAAGCCCTCCAAGCTTGGAAGTTTGATTGTCAGGTGGAACAAACATATTGTAACTATAACTAACCCTTTGGCCGAGTTGTAGTATGCTTTATGCTTGCAATTGGATTGACCATTTGGTCGTGCTATAGATGGTCATCTTATGCATTTTAAATTGTCCTCTTAGGCAGGTTTTATGGTATTGTTAGGCAGGCTTTGTGCTGATGTCAAACAAGCTTTGTGTTGTTGTTTAAACAAGCTTTGTATGTGTTTCCATCTTAGGTAGGCTTTGTACTGTTGTCATATGTAGGCTTTTGATGTGTTTATGAGTTTTCTTATTTATTGTTCTGATAAGAGCTCCTATATACTTCCTTTAAAGATCCTAGCACAAGCATAAACCTATGCACTTCCTCTAGTAGCACTATCAATATTAATATTGATCCAATTTACTTGAGGAAAGTACCAAAACACTTGAATAGGTTTGGAAATGTTTTTAGGCCTCGTCTTGATACCAAAAAAATTTCAAAATAGAAAAGTTATTAAACATATCATTATGCATAGGCTTTTTAAAAATGTTACCTATTAATCTAAGGCTTCCCTATTTAATTTGATTTATAATTTGTGCTAATGATAATAATAAAGTTGTTAACTTGACTCGTGGCCCATGGGTTAGCCCTAGCCCAACCCTGTAAAAGCCCCATTTAGGGGGCCACCAATTGAGTGGGCAAAGAAAAAGTTCCATCCCCCAAAGCCTCTTGTTAGGGCTAAGGTGGGTTTGAAAACACTAGAAGATTATAATTAACTCTTAAACATAATACATTCGATCTGGGTCATATATCGATTCGAGTTGTGTCATCTTAAGCCGAAGGTCAAGACAGGCCAACGTAGGCCGAAGGTCAAGATAGGCCAACGTAGGCTGAAGGTCGAGATGGGTCGTTTCATACAAAAAATTAAGACGTGCTCTCTCAGATTGAAGGTCGGAAGGCTCAATTTGGGTTGAAGGTCTAGACGGGCTAGCTACACTACACCATTTTTTTTTTAGTTTAGACAACAACTGAAAAGTGGTTCCTAAAGCAGTATATTTGTGACCTTAAGTTTAGGCAACGGTTTGGCAACATTTTTCCAACCTTGGAGTTTGTAGTCGTGGCCATTGCTCAAAGGCAACGATTTTTTTCCTAAGGCCACCAATGTTTTGAAAATCGTTGTCTTAGAAAAGTACAATAGACCACACTTTTTTATGAGTGTATAGGCAACGATTTATTTATAGTTTTAGGCAACATATTTCCAACATTGCATATTTTTTAGACAACACATTTTAGACATTGCCAATTCTTTTGGTAATACATTTTAAATGTTGACTATTCTTTAGGCAACACATTTTATATGCTACCTCTTCTTTTGATAGCATTTAAGCAACACTTTAAAAATGTGATTTATTCTTAGGTTAAAATACTCCCTTGGTCCATGTTTTTGTTGAAAAATCTCAAATAGGTCCTAAGATTTTTTTTAGTCTCAATTAGGTCCATATTTTTGAAAATGTGTAACAATTAGGCCCATTCCGTTAGTATAGAGTTAACGGTGTTAAAGATGTGCCACGTGTCAGCTCCACATTTTTTTGAATTTTTTTAAAATTTTTTTAATTTTTGTTTTAATTTTTTTAATTTTTTTTTGAAAATTATTCATGCCACGTGTCATGTCAGTATTGTGCCACGTGTCAAGTCAGTAAGGTGACACGTGTCAAATCATTGTCTGAATCTCAATTTGGTCCATATATTTGTTATTTTTATTACATTTCAGTCCATTTTTTAAAAATTTTTTAAATATATTTATTTTAACTTTTTACAAAATTGTTTTAAAATTTTATATTTAAATTTATAAAATTGTTAATTTTAAACCAACTCTAACATTTGTATATAAATTATTTAAAACAAATTTGTAACAAGTTAAAATAAATATTTTAAAATTTTAAAACAAAATATAAAATAAACTTAATATTATTAAAATGTTTAATAAAAATATCATTATAAAATTTATATAAAAGTTAAATTTGATCTCAATTTGGAGAGGATGAAATTGAAAATTAAAAAAAATGGACTGAAATATAATTAAAATAACAAATATATGGACCAAATTGAGATTCAAAGAATGACTTGACACGTGTCACCTTACTGACTTGACACGTGTCACAATATTGATGTGACACATGGCATGACTAATTTTCAAAAAAAAAAATTAAAAATTTTAAAAATTTTAAAAAAAATTTAAAAAAAATTTAAAAAATTCAAAAATTCAAAAAAATGAGAAGCTGACACGTGGCATATTCTTAACACCGTTAACGCCATAGTAACGGAATGGGCCTAATTGTTACATATTTTCAAAAATATGGACCTAATTGAGACTAAAATAAATCTTAGGACCTATTTGAGATTTTTCAACAAAAACATTTAAGCAACACTTTAAAAATGTGATTTATTCTTATAAGTTGTATTTTTAGGGAACATTTTTTTTAAATGTGACTTATTATTTTGGACTAAAGTTATAGCATTTATGAAAAAATAATTAATTTTTTATTCTTCCAATTTATTTTGAGCAAGATAAAAATATAACAAGTCATATAAATTATTAAAAGACTTATTTATTTTAAATTATGAAATAAATAAGATAATAGACAATTAAATCCACATTCATAAGTTTTATAATTGAAGAAACCATAAGTAAAAGTCATAACATTTGGTAATAAAATTAAATGTGTAAATACCATAATGTATATGTGAAATAATATTGTACAACTAAAAACATTAAAAGCTAATGCAATGTCACCTAATATACTTTGAAATTCAAAAGAAATTACAACTCATATTCAGGAAAAATATTAAATTTATTTCTGCATTTTGTGAGTCCTCTTGTCATCTTCATCTTCATCTTCATCCTACAAAAAAGATTAAGATTAAAAATATGAAGTCATGAATAAACGTACCAACTTAAAAGAAAGCGTATAAGTATGATTGCTAATGCATGTAATATTTAGATTTCATGCTCCTAATAAAGTGTAGAGAGATTAATGATTAGTTTTTAGGCAATGATGGGAATATGAATATTCACAATAATATTAAGTTTTTTCATGAATCCTTGAGATGTTAAATTCCTAGTATGCTTTCTCACTATAATAGTAAGAGTGTCATATTAAATTTGAAATGTAGAAGCACAACTTTTGATTCAACACATAAAAACCCCACTATCAATCATAACATCATTCAAGAAAAAAACAATTCTTTTATATGGAGTAACATTAAGTGGATGAACATTGTATCAACAAAAGTACTATTTGTTTCTTTTTAATAGTAACAACAAGTTGGTAGTACCCGTAAATTATGACAATTAGTCTCCTTCTAATGATTATTAACATGGTATCATGACTATTAACATTTATCAACATCAAACATATCCTTTGAAAACCTAATAACCAATTCAATTTAAAAAACCTAGTAACCTTGTAATACATTTCACTCAATCTCAGAAAATAACTAGCATATTTACAAATCAAATTAACTCGGTTCAATCTCAATAATTTTAAAGAAAAATCTAAATAAGACTATTTACATATGCCATCTAACTAATTCACATTTGTCTCACTTCTAAAACAAACTTCATATCATATTTTCAAATCAAAAGGCACTAATATAAAGTTGTGTCATTTGTAGACTTATAATTTTTGACTAGTCATTCCCCATTTATGAAAAGGTTTATAAGATTCTAATAAGTACCTCAACATTATTAGGAACATGAGTTCCAATAGAAGAGCGTGGACCAACAACACTACTTTCATTGCCTAATGCTTGTGCCATCATTTCTTCTATATCATTCTCATCCAAATTAGGATTTTGTTGCTTAAGCATGAATTTCACCATTGCCTCCATGCCTTGCATCCTCTTTGTTATAACTTTCATTTTAATGGCATGTCCTTTTTGGATAAAATCAATTTCTTGACTTTTCTTCAATATTGAGGGTTTCATATTCCTCCCATAGCAACGAACTTGGCCAGACTTTTCTTTTCCAAACAATGACTCAAATGTTTGTTCCCTAGATTTAGTCAAGTCTTCAATAGAACTTTGGAGCTTAGACTAACAAAAAACATCAATGTTATCAATAAGTAAAATATATAGATCTTTCAAACATATTTCATATGTACAAATAAACTTACAATAACATCTAGTGTTTCTTCATCCACCACTTTTCTTTACGATCTGGACGACCTTGTCGAGTTTTAATGAACATTTCAGCTCTACTAACTTCTTCTCCATCACCCTCTCAACACTCTATTAATTAAAAATTAGTAGTAAAACCAATATTAATGAAAATTAGTAGACATATAAGATGAGACATAACCCAATTATATCATACCAATTCAACTCGAACTTTAGCAAAGTCGACTGGTCCCATATGATGCATATACTTTTGCTTAGCCATATTCATTGCATTCTTTTCACTAATGCTTTGTAGTTTGGAAAGGAAAACATACATCAATATAAATGTACTACAAGATCTTAAAAAAAATTATAGTTTTTAGATATCACTACAATGATTTTATTTATAACACATAAAATGTTCATACCATGATATTATTATTCTTCCAATATGCTATCAATTGCTTGAAATCATCTTCAGGAATGTTCAACAGATGATATTTCAATTGCTCTTTCAAAGTGGAATATTTCAAAAAATGTATTTTCTTGATATAACACTTATAGCGTCTCCATGCATCATTTATACGACTGAAAACCGCTTTCTCTCCTTTCTCAGAAATATTGAATTTTTCTTAAAAAGAACATATCATCATTCATATGCACAAATATTTAATAATTCAAATATTTGAAGAACTTTATTCAAATACCATAACATATTTACACATTTGATCCCTGCACTCCTTGACCAGAGCCTTGAAGTTTGTGTAAATTAGAGGACAAAAGTCTGAATTCCGTGCTATGGTCCCAAGGAAATTACTCAAGTCAGACACAACTTTGTCATTAGGACCAATAGGCTCTCCATTTCTGTCCAAGATGACTTTTGGACAATGTTGAGTATTTCTTGCATGTATTTGGAAGCATTTAGTTGGTCTCCATGATCGTTTCTTGATTATGCCTAATTGACATTAAAATTAGCTAAGCTACAAAATAAATGATAAAAGCTTAGAATAATAAACTTGGTGAGATTGTAATATTACCTTCAGATGCATTGATTTCAATGTTTTTCTCAAGCAACACATTTTCTTCTTCAGTAAGTTGTTCAACAACTTTTTGATTTTGACATTCTTCATCTTGATGCACACTTTCTTCTTCCCTGTCTTGTTCATCTTTCTCTACATTTTCATCAAGAAACTCACCAATTAGCATTGATCTACAAAATTTCGATCCGTGTGGCTTCTTCTTGGCGACACTCTTTTGCCTAATCATTGACCCATCATTTTCAACCAATCCCTTTTTCATTTTTTTCATTTGGGACCCTCGCAGAATTCACCTCTTTTGTTATTTCTTGTTTTTGTGGCTATTGTTTGTCAACTTCAATTGGGTCTTTTTCAATGCTTTGAAGCTTTGAGGTAGAATTGCTTTGTTTTGTAGATTTTTCTTTTCTTTGACATTTGTTTGGCATGAACTATGTTTAGGGATCTCTTAATGGCTTTTATCCTTGCTCTTGAATCATGAATGGCCTCTTCAACTATGTTATTCTTTTGAGGTTTCCTAGGTTGAATATTTTGTGCTTGCCTCATAGTAGGAGTAAAAGTGTTTTTTTCACTTTGGCCTCCAACTTCAAACATAGAAGCAACCATAGGTGGCTTACCTAGCATATCAATACTTGTTATTTTCTCACATTTGATTTGGATCCTTCTAAGCAATTCCTTACTTGATTTGACTTTAGGTAGGTCCAAATTAATACCATTTTTTTCAACCTTGTTAAGAGTATTGCTTCATGTTCCATGGCCTGAAAAGAAGATGATAATATCCAATGAAATAAGCAATACATATTATTGAAATATAAAAAATAGGTATTACTACTACAAAACATAAAATAAAAAATACAAAATCATAGAGAGTTAAACTTTGATTCTTTATTACTGATGAGTTATATTTTCCCTTATTCCATTGCCTTTTTGTGCCCATCTTGATGGTTGTTAGTGCTTAATTGTCTTTTGTTAGTATATTTTGCTTAATTGGGCTTCATTGAGCCATTATTCTAAATTTTGAGTAATTTAACATTAATTGGTCTAACTTTGTTTCTAATTACTTTTTAGGTATTTTGTGAAACAACTTTGGAGCTTCGATAATAATCTTAAGATGAAGAGAGAGTTGCCACATCATTGTCATGTCTGTCCATGTCATTTCCATGTCTAGTTCATGTCATTTCCACATTACTTTAGTGATTGGGCAGCATTTTGGGCCCATAGTGGTATTTTTGTAATTCTGCTTACCAAAATAACAATTTTGTTAATATGTGAATGTGTTTTTTATTCATAAAATTTTGAAATTTGGTTATTATTTTTTCAATGAATTTCGAAATTTTATTATTTGTGAATTTTATTTTTCACCGAATTTTGAAATCTGATTGTGCGAATTGTTTTTGTTCATCGAGTTTCGAACCCTATTATGTGTAAATTTTGATGAAGTTTTATGTTCATCCCTCGAAAGAATTAACGAAATTTCTTGTTTTGATTAGATCTCGAATTATGTTGTTTGATTTGTTATTACTAAAAGGATAAAAGGAGAGAAAAAAAAGTTTGGAAATGCAGAAAGAAAACCGTGAGATGGTGGAGAAAGTGCCCTTTTCTGGTCCCTAATAATTCATAAAGAGAATGTAAGAAAAGCCAATATAATAAGTTGCACTAAAGACTTCCTGCAACATTAAGAAAAGGAATTAAAAACAAAGGAGATAGATTTATAATATTAGGAAAAACATTGCAAAATTGTTTTAGATACACTTATTTGCAAAAGTATTTTTTAGATCATCTGATCAATAAAAATGAATCGCATAAAAATCTTCAAATAAGATTTATGGAAAACTACAAAAATTTTCAAAACACAATCTCATATTTCTTATTACTTTTTTCACATATTTAAATACTCATGTTTGTTCCTTACCATTATACTCTCGTAATAAGTTTAATTCAAGAAGAATTTACAAATGCAAATAATTAAGTGGACTTACTGCATTTACCATTGTTCATGCCGAAATAAAGCAATTACTTCCCGCAACTCATCATTTTCTTCTTGCACCTCACCATTTCTGGAATTTATTTTCCGAAATACAATAAACAATTATGAATTTTTTTTCAAAAGTCAGATATCCCCTTAATGGCTTTGGTAGAGAAGAACGTGAAACGCTAGAGTTGTGGGTTCACCCATGGCAGTAGCTCAAGAATGGTTGGCAGAGATGAACAACGGTTGCTCTATGAATGAAAGGGATGCAAACAAGAGAGAAGGAAAAAACAAGCATGGGAAATCATAAATTTTTTTATAGATTTATTTATGTTTACACAAACTTAATCAAACAAGAACATGAAACCTATCTTAAATAGGTTCTATGAAACTCTCACAAAGGTAACCATAAGCTACAAGTTCTTACCTTTCTAACTAACCCTAACCTTCTATACCTCCTACTTTAACATCCCCCCTCAAGCTGGACTATAGATGTTCAATAGGCCAAGCTTGGAGGTGATGATGTGATACTAACGATGATGGATGATTTTGGTGAATCCGTTTGCAAGTTGTTCTTTTGAGCGTATGGGAAGAAAATGGAAGAGGTTAGATTGCACCTTTTCACGGATAATGTGATAGTCAATAGTGCGCTATGGAAGCTTTGGTTGTGGGCGATGTGGTGCGTAGATTTATTGTCACAATACATAACAACAATGTCTGTTGGTTCAATTTGAAGGTCACAAAGGAGGTAGCTTAACCATTGAACTTCACATGTTGTAGTGGCTAGGGCTCGATATTCTGTCTTAGTGGAGGACCTAGAAATAGTTCCTTGTTTCTTGGATTTCTAGGAAACTAGAGAAAAACCTAGGAAGATGTAGAATCCAATTGTGGATTTTTTGGTGTCCAGGCAAGTCCCCTAGTCAGAATCACTAAAAACTTTCAATTGGATGTGATTGTCAGTAGAAAGAACAATCTTTGTGAAGGACTGACCTTTATGTATCTTAGGACATGTTGAATGGTAGCATAATGATTGACAGTAAGTGCCTGTATAAACTGGCTAAGTAAGTGTATGGAAAAACATAGATCATGCCTAGTGTTAGTGACATAGAGGATCTTCTCTATTAGTTGTCTATAAATTGTGGGGTCTGTTAGAGGTTCAGTAGCATCATATAGAGCTTTGGTGTCTTTAAGGTAAGGTGTTAAGCAAGGTTTGCATCTGAGCATGCCAATTTGATTTAGAATATCCAAGGCATACTTGCACTAGCATGTGTGTATGCCTTTCTTAGATCTAGCCACTTCAAACCCAAGAAAATATTTGAGATCTCCTAGATATTTGATCTTGAAGGCATTATGTAGGAGAGTCTTAACATGTTCGATTTCCTTCAAGGAATTTCCTGTTAAAATAACATCATCTACATACACTAGGAGAGCTAGAAAATAGCTAGAATTATTTTTAACAAAAAGAGAGTGATCAGGTTGAGATTGAACAAAACCAATAAAGATTAAAAAGGAAGATAGTTTGTCAAACCACTGCCTACTAGCCTGTTTTAGACCATAAAGGGATTTGCATAACTTGCACACTTATCCTTGAGTATCAAGGCCTGGTAGAGGGGTCATGTACACTTCTTCTCTTAAATCCCCATGAAGAAAGGTATTATCTACGTCAAGTTGATGTAAATGCCAATTTTTAGTGGCAATAATAGCAAGGAGAAGTCTAACTGAAGTTAACTTTGCAACTGGGGAAAAAGTATCCAAGAAAATTATCCTTTTGAGTTGAGTGTATCCTTTTACCACAAGTTGAGCCTTGTGTCTTTCAAGGGTTCCTATTTCCCTTATACTTAACCTTGTACGCCAATTTGCAACCTATAATAGTTTTGCCTTTGGGTAATTGGGCCAAATACCAAGTTTTATTGAGTTGTAGGGTCTGAATTTCATTTTCCATAGCCTTGATCCATTTGGGTTGAGTGCATGCTTCATTTTAAGACTTTGGTTCATTAGTGGAGGAAATAGCAAGAGTAAAAATTAACTATTTTTCAAATAAAGAGTGACATGAGAGAATAGTAGAGATGGGATAAAGGGTTTTGAGAGCATTTTTGAACTCTATATTATTGTGAGTAGAGTTAGAAAGATTGACCAGATGATGATAATCTTTAAGATAATCTGGGACGCATCTAACTCTGTCAAATATTCTTATATGAGTAGAATCAGGTTCTATCTTTGTTGTAGAGTCTACAAGGTTCTCTTGTTCAGATGTATGAATAGAACTGTCTTCAGCCCATAAATCATAACCAGTTTGGGTAACATGGGTATTGTTGTCAGTGTGGATGTAATCATAGAAAACATCATCAATATTTCCTTCACTTTCTTTAATTAGATTTCTTGTTTTATCCTCATTGTTTACATAAGGAAAGACATGTTCATAAACAATAACATTCCTATTTATGAAAATCTCCCCTGTCTTGATATCTAAAACTATGTATCCTTTCACACCAGTTTTATAACCAATAAAAACACCTTTTCTGGCCCTAGGGTCAAATTTAGTTCTATTGTTTTCCAAAGTAGAGGCATAACAAAGACAACAAAAAACTTTCAAATCAAGGAGAGTAGGAGGGTCACCATGAAATATTTCATAAGGACTTAGTTTTGAGAGTTGGAGTAGGCAGCCTATTTATCAAATGAATAGCATGAGAAATAGCATATGTCCAATAAGATTTAGGCAAGTTAGATTGAAACATTAAGCTATGAGCAACATTCAAAATATGTTGGTGTTTTTTTTCAACAATGACATTTTATTGTGGGGTTTCAACACAACTATGCTGATGAGCAATACCATAGTGACTATACAGATAAATGTAATTGAATTCAAGGCCATTATTAGACTTGATGATTTTAATATCTTTTCCATACTAATATTTAGCATAAGTAATGAAATTCCTTAGTAGGGACCTAGTTTCGACGCTAGAATGCATCATAAAAGCCTATGTGTGTTTACTTAGATCATGAACAATACTTGAGAAATATTTATGACCATGAATCGACATAACAGGCATAGGACCCTATATATCTACATGTATAACATCAAACATAGTTATAGAGGTAATAGTGCTATGGGGAAAGAGAAGCTTGAAATACTTGGCATAATGACATATGTCATAGATAGAATTATTCACAGATTGCACATAAAGGAAATTGGTACAAATTTGTTCAATAACCTTGTTCCCAAGATCTCCTAATCTAAAGTGCCAAAACTCAATATCATTTTTTTTTACAATTCAGAGCTAGACTAAAACAAACAAAGTTCTTATTCGATACAGGAAAATATTGTAAGTAATATAGGCCATTGATGAATTTAGCATGTCCAATCGTCTTCAAGGTAGGACTGCTTTGAATCTGGCACATCTTAGAAGAGAAAGTAAGAACACAATTCAAGTTTTGATCAAGGTTTGGACAAATATTAAATTGAAAGTAAATTCTGGAATGTAGAGAACATTAAAAATGATAAAATTTTCTAAAAATTGTACTGTCCCAGCAAAATGTATAGTGACAGTAGAAGAATTAGGTAATTTTATGCATATAGGTTCAATTTTATGAAAGGCAACAAAATGTTCTTTAGTGTATGTGACATGGTTAGTGGCACCAGTGTCTAAAATCCAAGAAATACTACATTGTTGTGCGATATAGTTGAATGTGCTTGAGTCTTTCCTTTGAACTTGGTTTATATTGTGCCTTGGGTTTTCAATGTGCTCAATAAACTACAAGAGCTTTTGTATCTACTTAGTAGTAAATCCAGTAGATTCTTATTCGGTAGTTTTAGTACCATTTCCTATCAAATATTCTTTAACATTTAGATTGCATGTAGGTTGACCATTGTTACCTTTGTCTTGATAACCAAAATCCCGTCTTTGCTTGAACCAAGGTGGATACTCGTGTGTAGAATAACACTCATCAATGGTATGGTTCATTTTATGACAGTAGGAGCATTGCTTTCCAACATTGGGATTCCTTCCTCTTCCCCTTCCATGTCCTCCCCAGCCATTACCACGTCCTTGAGGCTTCCAGTTACCCTGTTCAACTTGTTTCGAGCTACTTTGTTTCTCAACAACATTGACAACAACTTTACTTTCATTGTTGTACCCAAGATTGCCATTATTTTGTCTTTCTTGTTGTATTATGAGAGAAAAGCACGATTGATGCTAAGGAGAGGTTCCATCAACAAGATTTGAGTGCAAACATGATTGTAGGTATCATTTCATCCCTTTATGAAGCAAATGACATACTCAATCTCTATATTTTACAGAATTTCTGGACTGATTACACTTGCACTGAATATCACAGCTGTAATGTGGTATGGGTTTCAAAGATTCCAATTCTTTCCACAAAATCTTTAAGTTTATAAAAAATTGGGATATATTTCTATCACCTTGGTGAATGGAGTGAATCTCTTAAAGCAGGTATGAAATCTTGAAATAATCTCCCTTAGAAAATCTCTCTTTTAACTCTTACTAAAGATCTCTACCATATTTTTCAGCTATATGTGAGGACAAGGTCTTTGTGATCCAAGATAGAACCATCATTTTTTATCTTTCCCATGCATTGTATAGGGGTTCATCCTTTTTGGGTGCCTTAATATTGCCATATATGAATTTAATATAGTTTTTGGAAACAAGACCATGTTTCAAATTCCTACTCCAGGATGAGTAAATGGTCTCATTGAGATTCTGGCTGACAATAACAAGTTCAGGATTCTCTCTTGTATGAAGATAATATGGAATGCAGGGGTTGAGAATCTGGTCTACTATCTTTTTCTGTGCAAATTCTTCATTTTTGTTCTTGTCGTCCATTTTGCAAAAAGGTACCAAGAATGGAGAAAGAAGAAAGGGGAAGCAGTGGAAGCAGGCAGGTTACGAACCTGCTCTAATGCCATAATGGCTTTGGCAGAGAGGAACATGAAACCCTAGAGTTGTGGGTTCACCCATGGCAACAGCTTGAGAATGGCTGGCAGAGATGAACAATGGTTGCTTTGTGAGAGAAAGGGACGCACATACAAGAGAAGGAAAAAATAGGTATGGGAAATCATAAAACTCTGAGATAAATTTGTTTCTATTTGCACAAACTTAACCAAACAAGAACATGGAACCTATCTTAAATAAGTTCCATGAAACTCTCACAAAGGTAGCCGTAAACTACAAGTTGCTACCTTTCTAACTAACTGTAACCTCCTATACCTCCTACTCTAACATCCCACAAGGAAAGCATTCTCGAGAAGCTTTTGATGGGGTGAGAGAAGAAATTTGATGAGGAGAAGAAATTTGATGAGTTGAGGAACAATTGCCCTAAATAAATGGCTCATACTAGAGGAAAACTGATTTTCATCAATAACTTAACTTTTGGGAGAGTTCATTTTATAAGTGACACAATGGAGGTTGTTTGATGGGAAGGAGTAATGTTTTGGAGTTTGAATTCAAATGGCTACTGCTATTTAGTTGATTCTCGAATTCGCTAACTATTTATTTTATAAAATATAATTTATTAAAGGACGCAAAGAAAAAAACTAAGGTAGTTTGTGTTGTCGTTGACATTTTAAAAGGAAGAAACATTTCAGAATTGATTTTGATATTGTTGTATTATTTATTTCGAACAATACTTTATAACATGGGAGTTATGTTTCGGTCACAAAGAATTTATCTATATCTACTGTACTGGTTCCTCTATTTTTCTCAAGTACATAAAATTTCATATATATGACAAAGATCGGTAACTAACAAAGTTTGTGTCTAGTTTACATTAATAAAATAGTTACCAAAAACATTAATATAAAGAATTTATGAGATTCATATTTATCTATTTTTGTTATTAAAGTGACACTAAATATATTACTATAACCTAGTTTCAATTCCTAATCAATTGTTAAGTCCGATCTATAAGTGATCAATTCATGAAAATAATATTGAAAATTGAACTAATAAACAAAAAAGAAAAAGTGAAATAAAAATCAAAATTTCAAAAATACAATGAACATTTCATATAATTTAACTAACAGTTTATACTCTCATACAAAGGCGGATCATAGGAGCAGGGAGGAGCCTAGGCCCCCCAAATATTTTTGATTTTTTCCAAAATTATATATCCATTTTCTTTAATTTTTAAAAATTTTGAAAATTTTAAAATTATATATAGTATATTTTAGAAATTGATGATAATTAAATTGTGTCTCTTTATTTATTTTATAAAATAAAATATTTAATGTTAATAAATAATAAATAAAAAAAAAATATTTAGGTTTAATTAGTCTTCTAGTATCTGTTTTCGTATAAAAATATCAAATTGCCACTAAATTGAAAGTAAAAGAATTGGAAGATCAACTTACATTTTTGGAAATAATAACCAAAAGAGTAATTAAATCAAACATTTATTAAAATATTTTTTATTTTCTTCTATCATTGGCTTTTAAAATTTTGACAAAATTGTACTCATCTCTCACTATCATATGTTTTTTTTGAATAAAAAATGAAGTTAGACACATACTCATTATGTTTGCTCTCATTTCTCATCTGTTTCCTTCATTTCTCGAAGAAAAAAAATGTAACTCTCTCTTGTCTTACTTGATGATGAAATATTACTTTAATAGTTATTAAAATTATTTTTTATCTCATGAGCCTTTTGTATACTTACTTTTTATGATTATAGAAGAAAAAAATCATGTATTATATGTTTTTTTATAACCGATTTTTAATTGTGACTTGATTATAATATATTTTTCTTCTAATACTTATGCTCTCAATATTTTATTAGATTATGATAAATTATTTTTTTAGTATATTTAAAAAAAAACATATCGATGAAGAATAAAATAATGAATTTATTTTGTAGGAGTAGTAAAAGGGAAGCTACACGTGAAGATGAAAACAAGTTAAATTATATTTCTTCACATCTTTTAAAGTATTTAAAGCATTATACTAATAATCCAATCTAACGATCCAATTGTTTTATAGAAGAGTCATTTTTTGAAGTGTTATACTAATGGTCCAATCAAATGATCAAAAAATTATATTATTCTAGCCCCTCCAAAACTCTTGGTCAAGATCCGCCATTGCTCTCATAGTAGAAGAGAAAATGAAAGAGAAGAGATAGTAAAATTTGATGTTAATACGATGAATTGACATTCCATCTTAATTTTACATTTGTAATTAATAATAGCTTGTTTATAAAATTTTCGTAACTTTAATAGTAGAGTATTGTATTAGCAATCACTATACAAAAATTTGGACTTAGAGTCGGTGAAAAATCAACACAAATGACAAAAACTAGACGCTAACTCGTCATTAGCATTCGGGTAGTGTCGGTCAATCAAATAAACTCTCAACGAGGAGACATGACGACGTTCCAAATAACTAACACTACTATTGTCAGTTAAATCCGTGCTAAGATTGACGTCACACGTTTATATTAAATTATAAAATTTAAATATTTATTAACAAGTGTCATATAAAGCAATATACTCTAAATAAAATATCAATAATTTTGAGATGAAAAAAAAAAACATGAAGAATATATTGCACATAATTATCAAATGGCATAATGCAGTTATAAATATCAAGACCTAGAAAAAAAATAAGGGAGAACAAAATTTAAGTATTGAAATACTATCATATTAATTCTTTAAGAGAAAAGAGAACTTCGAATAATCAATGTTTAATGTTATGTTCGCTTCTACAATCTATTGTAGACGCAGATGGGTGAGCAAGTGAGTGAGTGACACTCATGTTCCTTGTGTTTCTTTTTGTAGATTGAGGGAAAGACCTACATTTTCATCCCTCTTGGTTGAACAGATCTAAAGAGAAGCATCTTACATTTGCCAAATTAACCTTTACTTTTTTCTTGATATTCCTCGTTTTATTGTGTATTGGTAGTGCCAAAGATTGCATCATCCAGAGGGTAGGGATGTTCGAAGAGTACTCTGGTGTGTTATGAAGCTGATAATCTATAGGGTAAGTAGCCATTAGAAGGGATCCAATCTTATATTAGTTGAAATCGATTCGTGTGTGAAAAAGTAGAGAGGGATTCGATCCCATTTCTGTGCAAATTCGATCCTGATTGCTTCGAAACATTTATTAAAACACATTATCAAAAAAATATTATTTTATTAATTTTTATAATTAATTTTTTCAATTTTAATAGTAAAAAAAATTGCAAATAATTGTAACTCATACATACAAATACCAATTTATATTACTTATTATATAATGGGCAATATGTTAATCTATTTTTTACTCCTATTAAATCATTCTTTTTGATTTATCACATCAACCAAATCACTCATAAACTCTTACAAACTTTATTTTTAAATCCACTCACTATCACTTCTAAATCTCTTAAAAAAAAACATAATTCATTCTCAAATCCACTCCAACTCATTATGAACACAATTTAAGATTTTGTTATTTTGTGATCATTTGCTGTTGACACGTAATAAGAAATGCGGATTTGCTCTTGTTGTCTGTCTTCGTTTGCAGTCATTTGAAAGTGATGGCGAGAGCATATTTGAGAGCTCACTCGTTCATTCCATCTTGCCTAACTTGAAGATATTTGTGAATGATAGACAAGCTTTTACAAAAATAATTTTGCTACTATCATGTACAGCAGTGTTTTTTTCATTCTGTTGTTTTTGCTTTAAATATTCTTATTGAATTTTAATTTAACTTTTCTATCTAATTGTTAATCGTTACCTAAATGTTATTTAAAATAAAAAGACATCTTTTAAAATTATTATTAATGTAAAAGAATAATACAAAATGTCAACAATTAGATATCCACAATAATAATGGGATGTATTCTTTATTCATTACTATTATTTTTTTTTCAAATTTATTGAATAACAGTTTTTAAAAAAATAATTTTCAGTCATAAAAATCATTTAATATTACAATTATCATAAAGGATAATGTGGTAATATTTCTTTACTATCTATTAATTTTATTTATTTATTATCAGTCAAATCATTCAAAAATTTTCAAAAATTTCATCCTCAAAATCACCAATTTTTACCTCTAAATCCTTTAAAGAAACAACACAAATTTTATCTTTAAATCTATTCAAATTCATCCACCTATACTCTTCTTCAAATGCAGTTCAACCCTCAAATGCAATTAAAAAAATGTTTAATCATGCCTTTGATATCTATTTTCGTAGCGAAATCTCAATTTGGTCCCTCTATTTTTTTTATTTCAATTTGGTCTCTGTTTTGGGAAATTTGATCTAAATGTAGTCCTTTTCGTTAGTGGTACAGTAATCGCATTAAATGGGGTGCCACGTGTTAGTTCATCGATTTTTTGAATTTTTTATTTATTTATTTTTTTTTTATTAATTTTTTTTTAAAATAAAAAAATTTGCCATGTGTCAAGCTGTCGTCGTGTCACGTGGCAGTGACAGAGTGATATGACAGTGATAATGTCAGGTGTCAGTATTATGCTAGGTGTCATTTCCTCGGTCTCGATTTGGTCCCTGTATTCTAATTTTTGTCTCAATTTAGTCTCTATTTTTGTAAAAATAGTGCAATTTCCCAAATTGAAACAAAAACTAATTTTTATATAAATGTCATACAAATATTTTTCTTAAATTTGATATTTTTATTATATATTTTTAACATAGCTAAGTTTATTTAAATTTGTGTTTCACATTCAACTTTATTTAAAATTGTTTTCAAATTTTAAATTTATATGTTTTTTATTGTTACATGAACTAGTTAATTTATGATTTTTTTTTCTATTAACATTATTTTCTATTAACAACTTTAAAACAATTTTAAATAAAAGTCAATGTAAAATATTAATTAAATGAACTTAATTTTGTTAAAAATATTTACTTGAAATATCAATTTTGATACCAATATTTGTGTACATTTATATAAAAATTAAATTTGATTTCAATTTGGAGAGGGACAAAATTGTTCGATTTTTACAAAAATTGGGACTGAATTGAGACAAAAATTAAAATAAAGGGAACAAATTGAGAAAGTGGAAATGACATAAGTGACCCGTGTCATTGTCACTGCCACATCACTTTGTCACTATCATGTGGCACGATGACAACTTGACACGTGACCATTTTTTTTTAATTAAAAAATTCAAAAATAAAAAAAAATTCAAAAAATCGAGAAACTGACACGTGGCACCCCATTTAACGCTGTTACTATACCACTAACGGAAAGGACTACATTGAGATCAAATTTCCCAAAACAGGAACCAAATTGAGATGAAAAAAAAATAGAGGGACCAAATTGAGATTTCGCTCCGAAAATAGGAACCAAAGACATGATTAAACCTAAAAAAAACACACCCTTATGAGTCATATTCATTTTTGTAGAGTGATATTGGATTCTGAGCATAATTGAACTCTCTTGCATGAGAGATTATTTTATTCATTGTAATTGTGAGTTCTCTATCTTATAGGGAGATTGAGAAAGATACAAAAAGAGGTAAAACTTGTTGTAATCTGGAGATGTTTATACTTGTGTTTCTTGGAAAGGGTTAAACTCGTGATACTTAGAGATGTTGATACTCGTTGTAACCTAGAGAGATTGGTAATCGTGTTAGTCAAATGTGTTGATTAGTGAATTTCTTAAGCAGGTGGCTTAAGAGAATAGACTAGCCTCAAATGGAGGTGAACCAATATAAATCTTTGTGCGCATTCTTCTCTCTTACTCTTTATATTATTTTCATTTGCAATAGCACGTCTAGGGATGCCAATGGATCGAGTCGGGCATGATAATGCTTACCCGTAACTCTACTCGCAAAAAAAATTCACCCACTACCCGTCCGTTTACTTGGGATACCTACGAATATTTTAAAAAATATACTTTCTAAATTTTTAAAATAAAATTTAAATAAAAAAATATAAATTAAATATAAGTTATATTTTAATTTTATTTAAATTTAACTTAAAAAACACAAATTAAATTTTAATTTTAATCTTTTACGATATAAATAGTATGATACCTCACCCGATCCATTTATAAATGAGTATTTAAATACTCACTACCCTAAAGAATAAATATCTTCAAATACCAATTATCTGTTACGGATTCCAAGTCACCGATATTTTCATCATTCCAATATATATATATATATATATATATATATATATATATATATATATATATATATATATATAACAATTTTAAAATATCCAAAGACTGTACTCACGTTTTTAGAGTTACGATACACCAACTGAGACATAGAGACAGGGGAAGGAGCGAAAATTTCTCAACTCCTTCCAACGAGATTTGAGGGCGGTGTAATAGTTAGAGAGAGATATGGTACGTTAGCGAAGGCCATAAAGAATTTCATAAAGCTTTCCAATACTAAGCAAATCACCTTGAGAAAAAGAAGATGACACCGGCAATGGAGGGAGAAAAAGAGTGAAGGAGCCAAGTATTACAACATTCTCAAGAAGGATACCAAGAATTTGGAGAAGAAGGAATGGATATGGAACCAGCATAATACCCCTTTTGTTTTTAGAAATCAAAACCATTTTATATGAACAAGATCATGAATTGTAATTTGTTCCACTGAGAACAGGCGTGATAAAAACAGAGATAGAGATAGGTCGTTCACTAGAATGAATGTAAAAAGGTATGAATGAATCGAGGCTCGGATTTCGGAGAATAATTTCTAGACTCTTACTAGTGGTATTGGAATTTGTGTCTGGCATGATGAAGAAAAAGGGTCAGAGCTCACACTAATGCCATAAAAGGAAACAGACTAAAACAAAGAAAGGTGAACAAGAATTTTTTGTATCCACTTTCAGTCATATTTGCTTCAATAACAGTAAAATATATACACAAATAAAAGATGACCAAATAGAATAAGGATTAAAAGAAACACTAGAAACTTGTTCTATATAGCTCACTACGAATCGATATAATTTTCTATTATGCCCTTTTTATTTTGTATGTCCATGTCGCCTAATTTTGTACCAATTTGGCCCTTTCCTCCGTTAGAACTTGATCATGGCTATAAAAACTTGCTAGTCCAAAGTCACCCAAACGAGCATCGAAGTCCTCATCAACAAGAATCTTGTATCTCAATCTCGTTAAGCTTTCAATCTCAGCTGCAAATTCCCTCATTCCTTGAGCTGAAGTTCTCATCTTTCTCTTAACAGCAACCTAACTTCCTGTGCTAGGTAACACACCTTTCTACACATAACCAAACCCTCCAATCCAAGTAGCTGGCACTTCAACTTTACGTGGCTTTTGTGCTCTCAATGAATATTGGTTTCTCATTTTAGGTGTAAAGTGTAACACTTTATTGAATAGTAAGGAGATATTCTTTTGTAGGAGGAGATGCATGTAACGTTACAATAGCCTGCAATTGATTCCTGTGAATTCTGGTTCAATGTTTCTGTGAAGTCTCCCACGTGGAAGGAGAACTTTTCAATGCCCTGTGAAGCAAAAATCTTAGTTTTTTATGGTTTTCACGAGATACCCATTTCTCCAACTACTGCTATTTATTCCACCCAACCAACTATAATGTGAAATCCTCTCTAACACCAATTTTTTCAACCTTCTCTCACACAATTATCTCACAACTCCATCTGGTTCTTGAAGCCTTTGTATGGAAGAGAAAGAAGAAGAATAAGAAGGTGATAAGGTTTTGGAGACAATGGATAGAAAACGTCCAAGAAAGTTAGACTTAAACGCACCCCTTTTATCCACAAGGCGTTCAGTTGTTGGAGACTCATCTTATTACTCAACAAGTTCAGTATCTGCAATCCAAAATACAAGTGAAAGAGTTCCATTTTCATGGGAGAAAGCACCAGGTAAGCCAAAAGTCACAGAGAGAAATAGCAACGCTCAAGATGGTGGCACGCCACGCCTAAGACTACCACCTAGCAAATGGCTTCTTTCAAAAGAAGCATCTGAAACGGATGTTGATGATGCTAATGATGCATTCTCAGATGCTATGGATGTTTTCTCTCTATCAGAGGCATTAGATTATGTGCAAAGGAAATCAGAGAATGTTCATAGTGAAAAGAATGAAGGGTTGAGGCTAAAGCTTGCAGAGTCTAATGGATACCAATCTCCAACCTATATGATCAATCGCTTTCTTCCTGATGCAACTGCTTTGGCTGCATCATCTGCTTTACATTTTTCTGGGAACTTTGAAGACAAAGATTGTGATACTTGTGGAAGTTATCCACAGTGTTATACAAGGCATTCGTATGCTTCTTCTCCAAAGGGTTGCGGCTTGGAACTTCTGTTTCCATGGCGTGTGAAGCATAAGCTTTGTGCTATGGAGAGCCCTGTGTTGCCATGCTCCACTAATCTGCACAAGCATCAACGTAGCTCAAAACAGAAGAAGCATGGTTCATCGATTAATTATATTCCTTGTACAAACGTGAAAGAAGATATTTGATGGGTAGGGCCACTAGTTCTTTCATTTGTTCATTTTTATTTCATACAAAATCTTTATATAGATGTGTATAAAATATATATATACCATGTGTTATGTTAGCTACTTAAATTCGTGCTTGTGTGGACCGTAGTGATAATTAATGTGCATTTATGTGTGACAAAAGATCGATTCAATGTGATAGAAATGATCTTTTTCGAGAAATCCGAAGTTATTCGGGTTGAATTCGTTTCATCTAGCTATTATTTGGGGCTGCTGAAAATATTTACATCAAAATAATTGATTTTTTTAGTGAATGCTTTTGTTTACTCGAAGCTTTTGACATTACTAGATTTGTGATTTGAGGTTTGTAATTCAACTCATTACAAAAAAAAAAAAAAAAAAAAAACATAAAGATTTTTATGTAAAATTTCACACCATATTTGTAACAAAAATGGAATAAAATATGGAAAACTCTAGCAATTATGTTTTCGTATAATATACCGAACATTAAACAAATGTAAATAACTATAAACTGAAAATACATACACTATAAAGAAATATACACATGCTGAGGGCATAGATAATCGAAGCATTGAAATAAAGATGTCAAAAATGATAAAATGATTTAAACAAGAGCAGAATATGGAGAACAGAAACTTAGAGGAAATCAGGACATTTTATTCAAGGAAGATGGCATCCAGGAAGTTTCCACTGAAAAGCGGTTAATGAACATAATCGAGAAAGTAACCGTACTAGATAAAAAAAAAAAAAAAAATAATTATTTTTTTTTTCTTTTTTTTTTTTTTTTGTTATAAAGGTAATAAATAAAAAAAAAAAAAAAAAGAGTTAGTTATGGTAACCGTTCTCTAAGATATGGGATGAATGGGAACAACTAAGTTTTTTTTCAAGTAGTTATTAAATTTATGTAATTTTTTCTTTATTTTTTTTAGTTTAATTGTCAGAAAATATAAATAAGTTATTCAGATGTAAAATGATATGACAAACTGTTATTACAATACAAAAATCCTTGAGAACGCCATGAATAAAGAAAATGGAATTCAATGATGATTATTGTAATTTGGGTTACTGTTTTTATAGATTTTATTTATCGATTTCTCTTTTATCCTTGACAATTTATTTTACTACAATTTATATTCTTGCAATTATGTCAATTCATCTTCATCTTCATCTACATTTTCTTAATTTCATTTTTCTTTTTACCACAGTTTCCTTTTTGTTTTTACCAAACATCACGTTCATATACAAAAGCACAAAAAATATGATTGTTGGAAAGAGATGCATGGATTCCTGATTGAAATACACATTAGAAAAGAGAATTCAACAACTTCAATATACTCATGAAAAATCCACAACATAAGTGGTTTACATATTGACTTTGTTTTAATTTTGGAATTTTAAATATTAATGCGCTCTAATTTAGATTGAAAAACAGTAGTATTAAAGAACTATCTCTTGATTCAATACAAGAAGAACTTGTGGAGGAGTCTTTGCAATTCAAAGGACATGAAGAAATGAAGATCATGACTTGGAACACAATTATAGAATAGTTATAGGTAATTAAAGTATTTGTAATCTTTTTTTTTTTACGTTTTAAACAGTTTGTAATTGTTGTTAGGCGAGCGAACTCATTGGACGGCAAGTTGTTGGGCGACGAGTCGTTAGGCGACCAACACACATTGGGCGAAGAGTCTAAGTCTCTTTACGAATTTTGAAGTTATTTTTGCGATCCAACGTCTTTGTCCTTTCTTTTAGGATTTCTTGGGCTGCTTAACATATGTGCCTATATAAGGGCATAAAAAACATATGTAAAGAACTTTTTAGTCATTATATGAATTTGAATTAATCAAAGAGAGGATTCTCTAAGTTCTTGTCTTAGAACAATCGGTTCTTATCAAAGAGTGAAATCTTAGTGACAAATCTTCCTTGACTTATCAATATGTTAGATTGTTGTGTCTCCATTCCTATCTTATTTCACATTCTATATCTGATTTTCTTGTTTATATTTCAAAAGGATTCAAAGTCAAAAATGATCATAATCTTTTTTTTGGATATGATTGTATCATTTTGGTATATAGAGTAAGGTTCTCGTTTGAATTTCTTCTTCAATCTTATTTTTCTACCATATGAAGAAAACCTTTTTTTAATGTTTGTCTTTGAAATTATTTGTTTTCTGTCTTCTATTCCAATTAATTGTTTACAAATGCAATTACATTATTTTATGAGTCTTGGTGATTGAAGGGATTTCTGTTGCAGAACATTTAATCTCGCCCAATGAGCCATCAATCTCACCCAGCAAGAGAAGCCAAAGAGAACTTCTCGCCTAGTGAGTCATCTCGTCGATCGAGAGTTTTATGTTGCATCTTTTCCATTTTCTATGTTTGAACTACAAAATTAAAAAAGTAAAGAAAGATTAGAGGATCCAAAAACAAAAGAAAAGAAAAGTATTTGCTTGTGGTTTGTTTGATCTTTGATTTGGCATTCAATATTGTAGTAGAGTCTCCGCATTGTTTAAATTAATTCTTTTTTATAGTCCTATTTATTATAGCTTATTGTTTTGCATAGTTTAAAATGCCTTAATGTTTTTGTCTAGAGTTTTGTTTCTACTTTGGCCTCTTGAGTTAAGTTTTAGGTCTTGCAAAGTTTTTCACATTGATTGTCATTCTTGTTTAAGCTATTGAAGTCCTTTGCTAAGTGCTAAAGAGAAGTTGAATGGAAAAAGGCAAGAGAGTATTTTTCGGAAAAGAGCCTATAAGTGTGATGTACGAATAGACTTTTGAGTTAAACAATTAGAAGAGTGGTGAGGTCTTAAATATATTTTGTTATTTTGTTTTACTAACTTTTATTGTAGGATCTAGCAATATTATGCAACATGTTTCAACGGAGGAATTCTTCTAGGAGTTGTTTTATGTATGCTTTAAGAATCATTTGGTTAGACGACTTGAAACTAACAAGTGAGTGGCACGAAGAGATGCACCTAGAGTTTGTTTGGCCTTGGTGGAGGATGTCAATACAATCGTGTGACACATAGTACATCTAAATGAAGACCTTAATTGGAATGAAAGTATATGACTAATGAAGATCCTAAGAACTACATTTTATACTTGAAAGAGAAGGAAGAATGGAAAAATCTAAAGGTGTTGAAAAGATAAAAGCAAGAGCAAATAGCATAAAGAGAACAAAAAGAGAGAGATAAGCATTAAGAGAAAAGGAAGTAGAAGAAAGGAATGAGGGATAAAGGAGAAAGAACAAAGAGATAAGGAAGAAGAAGAAAGAAAGGAGAGAATGGAGAAAGAAAAGAGAATAAAAGAAAGGAAAATAAGAAGAAAGGACAGAGAGAGGAGTAAGAAAAAAGAGAGAAAGAGGAATAAGAAAAGAAAGAATGAGAGAAATATACTAACTCAACTCTTTTTGTTTTATGGCCTAGGGAAAAATTGTTCATCAAGAAGCAATGGTATCAACAATGGGAATAAGAAAGAATGACATTACCGAGGGAAGACTTATTCATCAAGGAAAAATGGCATCAACAAAGGAAAGAAGAAAGTATGATTGAGAAAGAAGACGCAAGCGTAGAAATATATGCACATGACTTAGTTTGTTTCACTACAAAAAAAATTGAAATTAGCGACGGAATTTTACCGACGGATATACTTCTGTCGGTAAATTTGAATTACCGACGGATTTTACCGACGGATTCTCAAATTTGAATTACCGACGGAAAAATTCGTCGGTAAAAAAATTTCATTTACCGACAGAAAAATCTGTCGGTAAAATCCGTCGATAATTCAAATTTTTTTGACCGACAAAATTACCGATGGATTTTTCCGTCGGTAAAAGAAGCGGGAAATTTCTCGCCCAAATTTGAATTACCGACGGAAAAATTCGTCGATAAAAGAAGCGGGAAATTTCTCGCTCAAATTTGAATTACCGACAGATTTTTTCGTCGGTAAATCCATCGATACTTACATAACTCAAAATCCGTCGGTAAAATTCGTCGATAATTTATTTTTTTTTATCGACAAAATTACCGACGGATTTATCCGTCGATAAAAGAAGCGGAAATTTTCCCGCCCAAATCTGACCTTATAAGAAGATGAGGAGAAGGAGAAAAGAAGAAAAAGAAGGAGAAGAAGAAGAAGAAGAAGAGAATGCTTTTGACATTACTAGATTTGTGATTTGAGGTTTGTAATTCAACTCATTACAAAAAAAAAAAAACAAAAAAAA
>Ga0214542_1001094_pt1 | contig 54329 bp, 45 predicted proteins | sample CNSS1metaG_FD_160096 | JGI IMG/M metagenome (GOLD analysis project Ga0214542, IMG submission 160096) | Root nodule microbial communities from cowpea collected in UCLA plant growth center, Los Angeles, California, USA - CNSS1 | ecosystem: Host-associated > Plants > Roots > Nodule | place: USA... | reverse complement strand
ATATAATATTTTAGTAAATTTGTATGAATTTATATTTATATATAAGAAAAAAAATTAGGTTGTCTATATTTATTTTTTAATTTTATATTTTAAATATTTTTGAAAAAAAAAATTATTTTATTAATATTATCTTTTAAATAATTATTTGTATAATTTAACTATTTTTTTATTTGATTATTTTTCTTAAACTTAATTATGATAAATGAAAATTAATTATAGTAAAATTATAAAAAGTATTTATATTTAATTTTATAATTATAATAATAATAATCATTATAATTTTATTATATTTTATTATCATAAATACAATGTTTTTACTAGTTTATATAACAAATTTGAGATTACTCTTTTGGTTCCTATTTTCATTCAAAAATATCAAATTGGTCATTCAGTTTTTTTTTGTTTTATGATTTCGATTTTTGCAAAAATGATGCAATTTTGTCATTTTCGTTAAATTTTTTGAATTAGATTTTTTATCAAAATTGGAATTATGAATAAGAATGATTGTTTGATTTGTTGGTTTAATTGACATAATCCTAATGTCAATTTTTTATTACAATTTTTTCTTCCGCTTCAAAATATTTAATGAAAAATATCAAAGTACATCAATTTTTTAAACTTCGGGATCAAATTGAGATTTTAAAAAATTAGAGGAACAACTTAAAATTTTTAAACAAAAAATATGATCAGAAAAGTAATTTAACCAAAATTTTGGTACCCTCAAAATTTTGGCTGAAGATCCGCCACTGAATGTATGCTTATAAAAGATCTTTGAGATGATGCATAACTGAAATGCAACAAGTGATGATGTTGCTAGAGCGTGATAAATATGTTGTTCACTAGAGTAGATACGCAGAGTCTTCAGATGTTGTAAGCCTCCCATTTTGGACACACCCTGATGCAATTAAGTTGTTGAATGCATTTTGCATTGTGTTGTTGATGGATAACACATACAAGACCAATAAATATAGCTTGTCGTTGCTTGACATTGTTCATGTGACATCAATCAGGTTGAATTTCAATGCAGGTTTTGTGTTGTTGTCAAGTGAACGAGAGAACAACTTCATATTGGCTTTTTGGAGACTACGAGGGTTGTTGTTGAAGAGTGATGCCTTGCCAAAAGTCATTGCTAGTGATATAGACTTGGCTATAGGTAATGCTATAAACTTTGTCTTTCTTGAAGCTTACCATATTCTTTATTGATTCCACATCAATAAAAATGTCAAAGCAAAGTGCAAGATGTTAGTGGATTCATGTGAGGCATGGGATGTTATGATGGATGCATGGGCCATTGTCATGGATTATGCAGAAGAGTTATTTGATGGATTTGTTTCTCGATTTGTAGCACTTTGTGCTCCATGGCCATTATTCTTTGAGTATGTCAATATTACACGGATCATTCCTCACATGGAGAAGTTTGTAAAGTTATGAATTAGAAAAGTTATGAATTTAGGGAATATAATGTCAAATTGGTTTGTGATATTTCTTTGTTGGTTAGGTGCAATATTTTGTATTCATTTGACTTGTTATGAATTTTTTTTTTTTTGTAATTGTATAAGGTGGAGTTTGCCCACTAGAATCAGAAGCAAGTATTGCAAAATATTATGGAGACTTGTGCTCACGTTGGGATGTAGTACACAAGGTTATTGTACTACAGATTATATCAATGCCTCATTTGAGCAAAGTCTACATGTAATGAGTCATTCCTTTAAGGTGAATATGTATAAAAGACTTGTCGGGTATGAGTCTAAACATGCCTTGCTTCAAATATCCGAAGAATACGATTGTTTGAAGCATGTTGGGTTTGACAATGAACGGTGTGGATGCATGTTAAGCAAGGTTATCAAACTCGAGAGTTTACATAAACTCGTGGGAGGCCAGTAAACTCGAATCATAAACTCATAAGAGTTTACTTTAAATAAAAAAAATTAAAATATATATAAATAATATAATACTTTATTGTTATGTATTTCTATAAATAATTTTTTAATTTTCTTTAATAAAATATTATTATTATTATTATTATTACAATAAAATTATTATATTATATTAAGTACTTTTTTTATAATTTTCTAATATTATCATTATTTCGTAATAACTTTAAACAGTTACATTATGTTTTATGTAAAACAAAATTGATTGAGGTCCAAAAGCCAAAAACCCATAACATAATAAAGAATGGAACTACGGCGAAAAGGTTAAACTTTAAATGTCATTCCTAACCAAAAGCCAAAAGCCAAAAGCCCAAAAGGTCCTAAACCCTAAATTTCACTAAGTAAACTTTACTCCTCCCCTTTAACAACACAATAACAACGCTGCAACACCAACATAGGAAGACCGTGATAGTAGGCCACCAATGAGACAACAACGAAGCGAACGACCATAACGAAATTATGCTGCATCAACGATCGTGTTTCAAGGGTGGCAAGACGGAGAGTAGGGAACACTAATTGTGAGTAACAATGGTGGAGGAGAAGAACGAATCGAGCTGATTTCGAAGAAGAAACGATACTCTGTGGTGTCTTTTCGTGTTTGAAGAAAGGTCACATGGACTCGCCAACTCGATTGCTAAATCGTGAGTTTAGTCGAGTTCACCTAGTTCACGATGGGTTTAGCGAGTTTACCAAAAAACGAGTTTATTGTTCCTACCGCACCCAATTGTCTCACATCGCTTAGAAGTCGAGGCCTAAAGCGATTTAAATACCCTTTTCTCCTTCCACCCTCTAAGGTGCCTTTTAAAGACAAAATCGTAATGGAACACATGCTCCAAAGTGAACAATACCTCATATGCATGGTGATTGACCCTAACGATGCCAACTCGGTTGCTGGATTGCAAGTTTAGTCGAGTTCACCTAGTTCACAACGAGTTTAGCGAGTCTACTCAAAAAATGAGTTTCCTACCGAGTTAACTCAGAAAATAGGTGTGGGAACATAAAATTGGAGGTTCTACGAGTTGAATCGCGAGTTGGATAACCATGGTGTTAAGGCGAACACATGGTCTATAATGCACTTGTGCATTAGCCAAATATGACCGAAGTGTTATCCCTTTAGATGAAGTTCACATAATGTGGACTCGATTGAGCTTTTTTTGTATTTTGTCACCTAAGTCCACATATCCATAATTAATTTAGGGTTAAAATACCTTTTTGGTCTCCATTTTTGTCGAGTTTTGTTAAATAAGTCCTAATTTTGGTTTTGTGTTCAAATAAGTTCCAATTTTCGTCAACTTTGTTCAATTGGGTCTTTTTTTGCTAACACCGTTTAAATCATTAACTGCCATGAACAGTGACTGCCACGTGTCACTTCGTGGTTTTTTGAATTTTTTTGAATATTTATGATTTTTTTTGAATATTTTAAATGTCCACGTGTCAACACAGTATCGTGCCACGTGTCAAAGTCAATGTTCTATATTTAATTTAGTCCCTATATTTGTTATTTTTGTTCAATTTAGTCCCAATTTTTGTTAACATAAACCAATTTGGTCCCTCTCCAAATTGAAACCAAATTTAATTTTTATATTAAAATTCACATTTTTTATTAAATATTTTTATATAATATATTAAAATTCACATCATTATAACTTTAATGTAAAAATTAAATTTGGCACATCTTCGATAGAGACAAAATTAGTCAATTTGAAACAAAATTGGGACTAAATTGAAAAAAATAACAAAAATAGGGACTAAATTGGATATAGAACATTGACTTTGACACGTGATACGCTACTAGGTTGACACGTGGACATTTAAAAAAATTTAAAAAATAAATATAAATAAATAAATAAAAATGATGATAAAAAATTCAAAAAAACCACAAATTAACACGTGGCAGTCACTGTTCATGACCGTTAATGATTTAAACGGTGTTAGCAAAAAAGGACCCAATTGAACAAAATTGATGAAAATTGGGACCTATTTGAACATAAAACCAAAATTATGACTTATTTGACAAAACTTGACAAAAATTGGGATCAAAAAGATATTTTAACCTTAATTTAACATGATATTGATATAATACAAAAATGCTTCAAATAAGTTGACATTGTAGGGAAGGTGACAATCCAACAAAAGCTACGCGAAATTGCTTGTCTATATATGACATCTATGATGCCACCAATCCATAAAGTTAAGACAAAAGGCTCACAAAAGAATACTTGTGCAACTAGGTTTGAGAGATCAATCAAATGTGAATCATTATATTTTGAGCATGTTGATGCTTTCCAATATATTCATGGAAGTTGTTCTACACTCAAAGTGTCACAAGTGAACCAAAAATGCAAGCACCTTATCGATGATCGTAGATACCCATGTTAGATAAATTCCATTTAAGTTGTCATCCCTATATTCTTGATGTGTATGATGGTCACTATGGCTATTGATGCATTACTACTTTTTTAGGGATGAGTGAGGAGTCATGGCCTTTAGTCCGATTGGATTTATTTAAAGAACTTAGCAAATGACGCGATAAGTATGCAACATTAATAGACACCATGATCGTGTTGAAGAGCTTAAAAGGTCTTTGGTAGTGGGTGGAAAGGCCATGGTCAGTTCATTAAATTATATAGTAGTTCAAATCTTTGATAATTAAATTTTCCTACATTCATAATTGGTCATGTGATTGCAGGCTAGTATGGACAAGTGGATGACTATACCCAACATGGGATGTGTTATTATTAGTCAATATAATGTGGTTTTAGTGTGTTTGTCAGTTGCTTAAAATCTCACAATATTCTCACTTCGCAGTTCACCACCTTCAGAATAAAGTGGTCATCGCCTAATTTGTATAGGATATGTGCATGGTTCAAATTTTGTATAGGTATTTCAAAGCATATGACATTATTAAGTAACAATGACATTAAAATTTGTGTTAATAATATGTTTATTTTCTCTATAGAGGTTGAAATCCAAGATGGTTTGCCCATCCTAATGGTTGATGTACTTTGGTTGACCTACTCTTCCCCAATGGCTAAGGCATCGTCATCACTTTAGGTTAGCAGGATGCAAAGATTTATTGAGTTGATTAGGGTTAAAATAACATATGTATTTTTTTTCACATGATTCAGTACTATTTAGTATTGTATTCCAAACATTTATGTTTATCGTAAATGAATGAAGTATTGTATTACAAACATATTGTAATGCATATAATAAAAAAAAGAATATATTCGACATACATTACTACGTTAGATGAAAGTACAAACAAGTTCAACAAACAAACTACAAATGCTTGGCTGATTCGAGATAAGCAGTACTACAAATACTAGTTAGAAGTCCTAAACATATATGATGGTCTATCACGAAAAACTCTCCCACGGCTTGAATACACACCTCCTTCCCTAGAACATCACATGTTAACTGTCAACACCCAATTTTATCCGGATTATACTATATATATTTTATTTATCTATTTATTTATTTATTACTTTTTGTTATTATTATTTTTACTTATTTATTTATATTATTATTATTATTATTTGCTTACTTTACTTTGATTTTATTACGTCCTTTTATCTTATTTTATTTTATTTTATTTTATTTTTTTTTATTTTTCTTTTTTCTTTGTTTTCAATTTTCTTCATATTTATTTTTATTTTATTTTCATTTTATTACTATTTATTTTTTTATTATTATGTTTTTTTATTTTTATTTTATTTTATCTTATTAAAAAAAAAGAAAAAAAAAGAAGCAGATTTGAAAAAAGAAAAAAAAAGGTAAAGAAAAAATAAAAGGTATGGAGCATTTAATTTTTTCTGTAGCCTGAGTTGCCTGTTGCGTGCTGCCCTGCGTTACTGGTTGCTACCACTTTCCTTAATTGATACCCTGGAACATGCATTAATGGAGCTGCTGCTACTTACCATACAAAAAAGGAAATTGTATCAGTGAATAAGAGATGGCACGGTGATTGATCGGAGGGGTGGATTGATTGAAGGGAAAAAAAGTGGTCTGGCAGAGATAGAGTAAAGGGAGAAAACAGCCGCCACTTCACACCTCTTTACATCTCTCAAACCATGAAAAGGGATGGATATTTTTTCAGAACAGAAAAAGGGGGGAGAAAGAGGATTTTTTTAAAGAAAAGAGGATACAGTTCCTACAGCAGAGAAAAAAACGGATAGCGGGGCAACGAAAAAAGGAGAGTTGGGGGAGATCGCAGAGGTTTGGGAGAACAAGACAAAGCCACAGTGAAAAGAGAAAGGGGCTGCACGAGTGAAGGAGCATCAAGAGGTAAGTATCACTGCCATGGAAATGAACTGAAAATGTATGTGACTTGTTGTGCATGGTTAAATGACCGAATATGATGTTCTATTGTGCTGTTCTGTTGTGCTCTTTTGGTTGTTGATTCATACGCCTGTGTTGTGATGTTGTGGTCTCCATTTACACCGTGTTTATGCCATCTAAATAAAAACAAAAAAAGCAAAGAATCAGAATCCAACTACAGCTACTAACTTCAATGTCACGTAATACACTCCATCCTCCTTCACCTTCACCATTCTATTCTCCTCCGCCATTCTATTCTCCTCCGCCTGTACACATGTAACATGACCAGCTTTACCTTCTAACCTTCCACATTCACTTCCCAACCGAACCCCATAGCCACACAAATTACCTCCATTTATCCCTATCGTCTCCATTCCCCAAAGGCAGCCAAATACACACAAACACCAATCCTTCCCATTATCACCACCTTCCCGCCGCACTCATAGAACCACCACCTCAACATCACAGCACCATTCCAACCAGAACACATTATCACTCTCACAACAAACATTCACTCACTTCCATCCATTCGTTCATTCACCTTCGTCGAATCCAACCAACACCATTCCATCCTGCAAACAGAACACAAAGCAAAAACCATAATCACAATCCCACCTCTGCAATCCAATACCGCACCGGATCAGAACCCCTTTCCAGTCTCATTTTCTCCAATCAGCCATATCCAATCAGAAAAGAGAAGAAAGAGAAGTCGCCGATGGCGGGTCGGAGTTCGAGTGGGCGAATCATCGGTGGCTTTGATCATGGCTGGTCGCGCGACGGTAGAGCTTGGTGATGCGGACTCCAAACCTTGGTGACTCGTTGGGGCGCAGCGGTGGCGATCTGGGTCGCGAAGGCCAGGGGTTGGGTTTCCATGGTGCTCGCGTGTCCCAATTGCGGTGGTCGGTATGGTGGCAGCGACGTTGGTTGGTCGTCAGAGCTGCGAAAGACGCAGTAGCCAACTGGTTCTGTGGTGCGCGAGAACAAAGACGTCGAGCCTCCGGCGGAGGTCGTTGGTGGCGGCTAAAATGCAGACGCGGTCCCAGGGTTTGGAGTTATGGTGGTGGCGCGGTGAAGCAGAGACAAAGGAACGACCCCTGCCACACACGCGAAGGAGAATGAAGGAGGAGAGTGGTCCGAACGTTGACAACTCCTTGACGGTGGTCGGCTCACGGTGGTTGGCTCGCGGTGGTCGGCGTTGTCGACGCGGGTTCTGGCCGGCGTGCGGTGGCATATTGGAGTTGTGGTGGTGTCGAGAAGGAAAGGCTGCTGTTCGGGAAGAAGAGCTGCGTGCGTAGAGAAGTTGGGATCTTAATTAGGGTTTTAGTTGATTTTAGAAAGAGATGGGGCCGAACTTTTTGCTCGTTGCACCTCCATCTTTGTTTTTTGCACCCCTCCATTACCACATACACCCCTGTTTTTACCTCATCCACCTCCATATGCCATGTTATGTTTCTCTCTTTCTTTTCTTCGTGCACTCCCACTTCTTATACCTGCACCCCTTCTTTGTATTTCAGTTGGGCCTGTTCCTATATGCTCTCTGCACCCCTAAGTTTACTAACTCCAACACTCACTTGTGTTCACACCTCATTAACTTCATGCACCTCCCATGTTATTCATGCACCATCCTTTTTAAATAATTTCATCCTTTTATTTATTTATCTTCTTTTTATTTTATTTATTTTTATTATAAAAAAACAAATATATTTGAAAATTATAAAAAAATTGCAAAAAAATAGAAAATCAAAATATAAAAACGTTCTCTTTCACTTCATTGTCTCTGTCTGGTCGCTCGCACCGTGTGACACTTATTTTCTAAAAAACACAAAAAATGATTTTCTTTCTCTTTTAGTGTTTGTCCGGCCGCTCGCGTCGTGTGACACATGTTTTCAACTAATTCAAAAATACCAAAAAAATATAAAATTTCAAAATATAAAAACATCAACTTTTTTTAACAAATATCTTCTTAAGAACTACGTGATCCTTGATTCTCTACTGTGAGATATGTAGGAGCAAGGCCAGTCCTTGTCAGGTTCACCTCCAAAAAATTAACCATTTTCCAAATTATTTTCCAAATCGTTTCTTTAGAGAACTACGTAACCCTGATTTCTCATTTTTAATGAGAATACGTAGGACCAAGGTCAATCCTTGTCGGACCCAAAAAATTTAAAAAATATTTTTGTTTCTTTTTAGCATTTTTGCCTTATTATTTTTGGGGGATATTAACATTTTGAAAATCACATCGTCTTTGCATTTTTAATTAAAGGTACCGCCCTCGGGCGGGCGCTGTAGGGTGCTAACACCTTCACTACTCGTAATCGACTCCCGGATCCAAAATCTGGTTTTTTGCAGACTTGTCTTATCTTTATAGTTTTCCATAGTTTTCCAGAATAACTATGGTGGCGACTCCAAATCTCTTTTCAAACCTATTTTCTTTTTTTGGTTCGTCGTCCCGTCGCGATTCCGGTTGCGACATTAACTATAAGGTTTCCTGTGTCTTATCCCATGTTATTATGCCCTCAATCATATCACGACAATCTATCATGGTCTACAATATTTTTGTAATGCATAAAAATATCACCTACGCTGGTAAAAAAGAACTTACAATTAATCATGTGCGTAAATATTTCTAATTACAATAAATAATGCTAAAAACTTTACTGGACAAGCATGAGAGCCCTTTGTCTTCTTTGATTAGGTCTTTCATTTGAACTATATCGGTGACGCATAGGTAGCACAAAGGGTTGATCTTCATGTTTATGAGATAATATAAGGATGTGATACCTTCAAGTACCACTCAATGTAATCCTCAACACATGCGGATGAGTGGGTTGCATCGTTCAAACCTATAAGGACATGGTCATGAAAATGTAACTAGTGGTAATAAATAACACCCAACTCATCGCCATGAACCTCAATAGGAGATATGAGGATCATTTACTAATAACCAAATTGGCGCAAAACTCGCTCCGAAAGATAACGATGCACAGTTGTAGCCGACTGAATAAATCTAGAAAACAAGGATATGGAAGGCAATGCATAACATAAGGGTTCCATATGACCCCATCACATGTTAGGCGATCTAGTTGTGGCCTAACCTCTTCGACCTTGCAAATATATAGAGAAGCAACAAATCGGTTGTGTGGGGCATAGCCTCAGTATATGACCTAGACATTCTCTCTTTCCCAAGCTAGGAAAGTGCATGTATATCCAAGCATGAAAAAGTACAAAACAAAATTAGACCATCCATTAACAAATGAGACAACAAATTAAATTATATAATGTACACCATTTACCTAGAAGAGCATCGCATAACCAGCTAGTTGCTTTGTACGAAAAGCTTCCATCACCTAGTTGGTCATACATGTGGGTTAATACGACAACTCCCTCGTGCAACAAACTACCAAGTCTCCTCCAAGAACATCTGGTGGTACTTATCTCTCAAACAACTAAGCCTAAGTTATTGTTCATGACATTTTCTCATTTCTGCTATGGTCTTTGACTCTTCCACACCTAATAACTCAACCAAAAGCCTAATAGCAGGTGCAAACTCCAATTGTACAAGTGGACAGAATTGGCCCACAATGGGAAGATGAAGAAGTGCAGACACATCATCAAGAGTAATGGTCATCTCACCTATCAGTAAATGAAAGGAACTTTTTTCCCTATGCCACCTTTCCACAAATGCAGCTAATAATCCCCTATCTTCCACCATATCATTTATGTTGCACAAAGGCAACAACCCATGATTGAAGACAAATTCCTCAATATTTGCACCATAAATCGTTACTTTATTTAGCTTCCAACATTTAGAGACTAGTTTCAACTCTCCCCGATCCTACACATGCAATATTATTATCACATTATATAAATTGACAATTAATCATCAAGTTAAGAACAACCTAAAATTTTTTACTTACCTCACCCTCCCAGAGTTTGAAAGCGACGTGTAGAGCTATCAATTCGCCTAACCCACAAGGAAACTCAATGTGGGTTGCGACCAAAAAAGCCCATAAGGCAAAAAAGTCCCCAATTAAAAAAGTCCATAAAAGTCCTATAAGTCAGCGTTGGACCATGGAACGACCCATGAACTTCCTTTATAAACATGAAAATTATATTATTATTTTTTAAATATATTATTAAATTGGTCCAGGTCGTCCTATCTCGACAAACGACCTTGGACCATCTATCTCATCATCGACCCAGCCCAATAAATATCGATCGTCGGGTCGACCTGTCTCGACCATGGACCCTAGTTGGCACGTCTCTAACGTGGTCTCGAGCTGACACATATTGGTCGTGGCCTTAGGCCAGCCCATCTCGATCGTATGCCTAGGCTTGCTCATCTTGGTCATCGGCCTAGACTGGATCATCTTGGTCGTAGGCTCGGACTTGCCCATCTCAACTGAAGGTTGAGATAAGTTTGTCTTAGTCGTGGATTTGGCTAAATATTCACGATTATGGGCATGGGTTTGTTAGTCTCAACCGTGGGTATAGACTAGTTTGTCTCAATCGTGAACCCGACTACACCTATCTCGTATGTTGGCTCGAACCAGCATGTGTCGATCTTCGACCTGGACCTTGTCCTTCTTGCTTGTCGTCGTCCTGAACCGACCTGTCTCGGTTATCGTCCCGGACCGACCTATCTTGGCCATCGGTTCAAGCTAGCCCTTCGGGTCTATGGGATTGAGACAGATTGACCAATCTGGTATAAGTTCTTGGATCCATTAGTGAATATCAGATTAACTAGTTCGATTGACATTACAATGTTTCTTCTTCTTACTCATTACTGACAATCACTTGCACCTGAAAACCAGAAAACCTCAACTTGCAACAATTGTTTGGCGTACCTGTTCTTTTTCATCGAACAAAACAACAGAAGGAATGGATGGAGAAGTGGTGCATCGTTCTCATCCTATGAACAATGTTCCTCCCTCTTGCGGTGTCTTCTTCAACATTCCACACTAGCAAGAAGATAGATGCAACGAAGGCCACAACACGGAAAACGAATGCAAGTTGACAGTGCAAAGAAAGCTTCACAAGATGAGGATGTAGGACGTTGGATGGGGTGTTGTGATGGGGTGTGGCATCTACAATAGAGGAAAGGTGGAAAAGTATATAATTAAGAATTTTAGGGTTTTTAGTGGGCTGAGGATAAACTTGGGATATCAAACATTAAAAGGGTGCAAGAAGAAAAAGGATGTGCAAAAAGAAATACTCCGATTAAGTGAGTCTAGTCAAATTTGATCCATATTGAAAAAAATAATTTTTTGTCAATCCAACCCACTAAATAACTATAATAAAAAACCTGTGAGAAAATGGTTATAAAATAGTAAAGGATTGTAGTTGGTGGGTTAGTGGATTGATGCACTTAAAAAATTTTTGTTCTTTCAATTTATTTTATATAGCTGTTCCGATAAAAGTAGATTGACTTGACTCACTATTTTATAATAGTACAAACAAATTGTTCACTTGTTGTACCCAACATTATTATATAGATAGTATTTGAAAATAAAAGCGTCAATTTACGTAATTTGTCAAAAAAATAATTTAGCATTCAAATTATTCAAAACATTACTTAACAATTTTTGGTATTTAAAAAGATCAAATATTCAACTTACAATATTAGTACTAGTAAATTGTTATAATAAAAAGTTTTGTAAAAAAATGGTAGAAATCAATAAAGGATTGTAGTTGGTGGGTTGTGGAGTAAAGGATTGTACTGGACTGAGTTCCAGATGACTCAACTCGATCAAGTTCAAGCCAACTCAACTCGACTTTGGTTGGGTAGACTCGGATTGATCTGAGTTGATCATACTAGAACTGACCTCGACCAAGCACAACTCAGATGAACATAGGATGACCCCAAATCATATGAACATGGACTCATCCTAACTCCACTGAATGTGGGTTTGCCCCTAACTCGACTCAGCCTAGTCCCAAACCAACTCGGCTCGACCTGGACCCAGACTAACTAGGTTCAACTTGGCTTTGGACTAACTCAATTCAACCTAGGTCGGATAATCTTTACTTGGGTCTAAATTGACTTGACTTGATCTTAGTTTGGGCTAACTTAGTTTGACCTGCACTCGGGCCAACTCGGCTCAATCTAGGCCCAAGCAAGCGCGACTTAATTAAGGCTTAGGCTTACTTGCACAATCTAAGCCTAGACCGAATAATCTTGACCTAGAGTTTGGTTGAATTGGTTTGAATTTGACCCTAGTTGGCTTGACCCAACTTTACATGAGCTCGACCTTGCTAAATTGAAATACTTTATCCAAACAAGAAAATTAAAATTTGGTAAATTTGAATTCACTTATCCAAACAAAACATTTGAAAAATGAAACAAATTGAAATATGATCAATTCAAATGCAATCAATGTATTTGAATGTCTTAAAAAATATGAATTTCTCTGATAAATCACAAGGTTAAGCTTTCTTTACTAATTTGCTAGGATGAACATAAATTTTGTTTTTACGGGGCAAGGGCAAAGTTTAGTAGAATTTTGAAACTGTGCAAATGACGACTCTTGTTTTATTAATAAAAAAATGTCTTTATACAGAAGTGACTATTGCAATTCTTCTTTGTATGTTGAGTAGCTTTAAACTCAAATGAATGTATTATTCTTCTTTCTATTATTGTTTGTCTAACTTGGATGATGATAAGCATTGAATGCACTTCATGTTGCGTTAATTGTTTTTCCTTTCTTTATTAAATTGTTATGATAATTAGTAGTACATTAAAGATTGATAAAATTGTTATGTTTGTGTTAGATAAAGTTAGCAAACATTTTAACTTTATATCAAATCCCAAAAGAAACATTTGAATGAAGCTGAACTTAATATCTTAATGACAAATGGTGAAGACATTCCTCGTGCCACATATTTCAGCTTTAGGGATATTATCTAATTTCACGTTAGCTTAACATATTTGATTATACTTATTATTTTATCATCATCTCTCACTTTTCAGACATGGTAGAACTTTGCATGAGATTTTATTATCCATCAGACAAAGCACGTGTGATCATGATCTATTCCATTTCCATTATTCTTTTCATATTTTACACTTTAAACTTTGTTGTATTTGTCTGTCTAATCAAAACTACAATTGCTTTAACATTGCTTAAATCAAAGAATACAATATTTTTTTTATATTTAACATATCATTTATAATTTGAATGAAATTAATTACAACATAGATTTTTGGTTTGGTTAATACTTTGGTCCCTATATTGAAGGCATATATTCAATTGTTTCCTAATATTTTATTTTACTCAATTGAGTTCCAATTTTGTTTAAAATCGTGCAACGTTGTCCTTTTTCTTAAATTAGTGTTAATGTAGTTTAGTGGGTGTCATGTGTCAATATCTTGAATTTTTATTTTTTTGGTTTTTTTTCTAAGTTTTGTTTTTTGCATCCTTTCATCTCTTTCCTCTTCCTTCCCTACCCACCCCTCACAAAGGCTTATGCAAAAATCAACATGGGTTTAAAGTTTTCAGAGTTACTTGTGGTAAGTTCAAATAAAAGGACGAAAGACTCAATTAATAATTTAGTCCCTATATTTAGGCCTTTGATTTGTTGTTTTTTACTTGATTAAGTCCTAATATTTGTTAAATATAGTCATTGTGGTCCCTTCCGTTAAATTGGCACTAACGTTGTTTAGATGGTAACCATGTGTCAGTTCAATAAAAGACTTAATTAGTAATTTGATTCCTATATTTTTCTTCTGACTCAATTGAGTCCCTATATTTTTTAGGTGGAGAGAATGTGGTTTCTTTCCCACCAGTTGGGTTTATATGTCCATCTCTGACAACGCAATAAATAGAAAAAGAGATCTTGGATTTGTGATATTGGATCTAAAGGAGACGATCTCGAAGAAATTGTGTCACTAGAGGAGAAGTAAATGAAGAGAGTTTGGACTTTCACGTGGTTACCTTCTAATGGTGTTAACGCTTATTTCATGGAAGAGATAATGTAAGACCTGTGGAATTTAATTAATTAAATAAATAAATAATTAATAAATGCGGGTAGTGGAAACCTTTATGACATTAAATTCTAAATTGTATTTGATGGAAAAGTACTAGCTCAAGTGGTCGGGAGTACTTGATTGTGTGAAAGGACTTGGGTTCAAGTTCTATGTATGCCAATTGTGTGTTATTTATTTGTTATTATTTTTAAATTACGTTGATCATGATTGAGAATAATATAATCATTGAATTATATTAGTTATTATGAAATATGAGTTGGTTGAATGACTTGGCATTGACATGGTTGTGGGTTCAAGCCTTGGAGAACTTAAGTTAAACTTTATTTTTGCTAAACTTAGTTTTGGCATGGATATGAAGGGGTAGATGAAACCCTAGCAGCCAGGGGAGGCTGAAAAACATATCATAAAGAATCAATGAATGGTAATTAACATTACCATTAAATCTTAAATTCGTTTTTGGTAATTTACCTAACTTTAAGGCACCACTAAAAGGCCAAATTGTGATAATAGTAAGGGTTTTGGCAAGCTGTGATTGTACTCAGAAACTAGAGCACGAATTTTGAGAGTGGTGAGGTTTGAGGGAAGCTTTGAGGCTGATTGGAGGAGAACTAGGGAGGACATTGGTGTTCAAAAGAAGAACCTTGGAATTCTCAAACTTTTAGCAAGGAAACCAGGTAAGAGGAGTTTTACATGCTAGTTTTTACGTCTTAACATAAATTGTATAATAATTATATGATGATTATGCATGAACCCTTGTTTTTCTGTTAAATTTCGTGTTTCTGGGAAATTTCCAGAAACCGCTAGGCGGTGCATCTTGTTTTTGGGAGTTTCTGGGTTCCTTTGAGGAACCACCTGGCGATGAATCCCTGTACCGCCAGGCGACACAAACCTGCAACCAGTTTCTAGGTTTTGTTGATGAACTGTCTGGCGGTGATGAACACCCGTTAGGCGACACGAGTCGAATTTACTTGGTTTTGATGTTCTGTGTGTTCTGGGGTGATTCTAATCGGGGGAAAATGAAGTCCTACTTGATTATTGATGATGTGATGTGTTATATTGTAAAATTATATATGGTTGGAGGTTCAATTTGATAAATTGCTATGAACGCATTTTAGGGTTGAATGTTGGGGTGTTTTTTTTATGATTCGAGAATGAATATTGTGAATAACATTGGAAATTATTGATCAATGTGATTAGGTTATGGATGATTCTGAATGTGAATGAATTCGGGTGGAGATTGATAAAAATTGCAAGGAAGGGAGAATGGTGAAAGGTTGGGGTCAAGGGTGCTGGAAAAATCTGGAAATGCCCAGATGGTATGCACATCCTGGCAGCATGGGGCTTGCCGCCAAGCGCCTGCGCAAAGGCTGTAATACTGCATAGTTGAGAGGGTATTGAGGGTTTGGGGATTTTCTAGTGAGAATTGGTTCATTATGATGGAACATGGGGTCACTTGATCATGAGCTTATGAATTGAATCCCACTTGAATTGTAGATAGGTTATGTTGAGTTAAGTATAATGGATTAATAGAACATAATAGTTGTGAGACACTGGTGTGATGCATAATCTGGTTTAATTAAAATGTAGGATCCTGATGGACCTTGTTTGAATACCAAAGTGAATGCATGAGTTTTGTAACATCCCTAAGGATTATTATGAAAATTTAATAAATAAAATCCAAGATAAAACAAAGAACGCATTTAATAAAACCATTTCCCAAAAACACTGGAAATTTAAAATTTTAATATAACTATCATAAACCAGGAGTCCATAATCATAAAACTGAAATAAAATTCAATGGCTCCTAAAATGATTACATAACTATCTCAAAACTAAAATATTAGATATATATACAAAAATCCCAAGCTAGCCCCCGCTCCGAGTCTATGCGTCTCCTGGCTCACCTGTCAAATCATCTGCTCCCGAATAACGAGTTATCCGATCATCGCCACTCACACACAGAAAGGGTGAGCTATGCATAATATATAACACTGATATAGAAATATAAATATGTTTACCCAACCCAAATAACATAATTAAAATTCTCATACTTTTCAAATCACCTAACCATGACCTCATAATCCTTTGAGTCACATGCATGAACTAGGTCTTGGGACTTCCCTGTGCTCCCACGAAACTAACTCATTCGTGGTCCAACTCTATGAGCATATCCCGCTCATAGTCCTGCCCTACAGACTCCTCGTCTGTAGTATAAACATCCAAGTCTCATAACTTGGACGCTGACACACACGCAATCACCATACTATGGATTCCTCGCCCAATAGTAGCCGACGGGAACATCACAGTTCCTTGCCCATCCTGTGTCCAACCACCGAGCACATCGCAGACCCCTATTGGACTTAGTTCTTCAAGCCCAAACACCACACCACATGCATATACATCCTATCCTTAGGATAAAACATCCAAAACACACTCACAAGCACATAAAAACACATAGCAACTCGCATAAACTCGCTTAAGCCAGGGACACTCGCCCAAGCTAATCCTTCAGCCTCGCTTAGGCTAGCTCACCTCACCTGAGTGAGCTTAAAACAGTGACCACAGTACGTTATCTCGCTTAAGCGAGATCCTCTCGCCTAGGCGAAACCATCTCTTGCCCAAACACTCAAATCAATCTCGCCTGAGCTACAAATCACGCAAAAATATCACACATGACCACGATATCTCGCTTAGGCGAAGTCGTCTCGCCTGAGCGAGACCAGGCTCGCTCAACACGCTAAACTCCTCGCCTGAACGAGAAGTCGCGCTCAACACGCGTACACTTCCTTGCGACCTCGCTTAGGCGAGCCACTCTCGCCTAAGCGAGAGTATCCATCGCTCAAACCAGGAACCATTCGCCTAGACAAGAAGCGCGATGCAGAGCTAAAAACGAGGTTCTGCAACTCTCGCTTAGACGAGATAACCTCGCTTGGACGAGACTTGCAGAGTTTCCCTCTATTTACGCACACAAACCATCCAAAATCATACCCAAACCACATTCCAATTCATGCCAAACAATGGAGAATCATACACCAAACATGTGCACATAATACAGACCCGAAATAATCCCAATAATCCCAGTTTAAAGCACAATTCACATTTACATTACCCAAAACCCTCATTTTCTTGACACCCAAAACACGCAATGCATAAAAGATTCTTCAACCTATAACCATCTAGCCCATTCATTATTTTGATTATACATGCACGAATTCACCACAATCATATTCCAATCGAGAAGACAATGACACAAAACCACAATTCACATCATGAAATTCATATACTCAAAATACAACTCCCCTAACCTGGAATGAGTGCTCAAAAATTGTGAAGATAGGACCCCCTTGATTCAAAATCCCTTCTTGCTTAAACCCTTGCACCCCTAAAACTCAATTCACCCTCTCAAACCCGTGCTCCTCTCAAAAGCCAATTCCCAGCACTGCCAAAACTCTTCTTTTCCCTTAAAATGGCCTTTTATAGGTGTCTTAATTAAGGGTTTAAAGGTTAAAACGAAAAAATGGGTTTAATTATGTTTTTAATTTCTTATTCATTGTTCACTAACAAGTTCAACTCCACTCTAATCTAGAATTAGAAAAAGTAAAGCCTTCTTTATGCCCCAACAAGGTTTGAACCCATGACCTTCCACTCACAATGCTACAGCTCAACCACTATGCCAATTCACATTTGGTGATATACACAAATCAACATAAGTTTACAATACCAATCACATACTCATACATATCTTTAAAATCAATAATAATACAACAACACATAATTGGCATACATAGGACTCGAACCCAAGTCCTTTCACACAATCAAAGTACTCTCAACCACTTGAGCTAGTACTTTTCCACATCACCCTAAACAATAATTAATGCCATAAAGGCGCTTTCTACCCATATTTATTAATTAATTAAATATTTAATTAATTAATTTTCACGGGTCTTACAAGTTTAGTTGAGATAGGAGTATAAGATGGTGAATTGGTTTTGGTATGTATGTAAGATATGAAGAGGGAAAAGTGGGAGCAAGTCTAGTGAGAAACATAGGTACTACATGGAGTAATTGATGGAACATCCTAACTGGTATTAGAATTAATTCTGGCAGATTTGGAATTCCAAGCGTTGAACTTAATGAAGTCTAAGAATGGGAATTTTGTAATTGGGAACCCAAATGGTTGCAGATACATTAGTAACCAGCTAAACTCCTAATAAATGATGTAGTACACTTAGTGAGTTTTGCAGTGGGTGCTAGGGTCTATTAGCACTGAATAATAAGAGTTGGAGAACCTAAATCAGAAGGCTTTGTTGTACTGATACAACGTCTGGCGACGGAGTGAATCCGCCAGGCGATAGATGTAAAAACAGAGAGCACCTGAATCGCGTGTGCCTGGCGGCGTGAGTGGTTCTGCCAGGCAATAGCTTCCCAACAGGGAGCTGCTGGATCGTGTGCGCCTGGCGGTGAAGGTCTTTTCGTTAGGCGGTACCTGCTGAATTAGAGGCGCTATGCGCCTGATGGTACGCATCACCCGCCAGGCGGTCTAGAGGTGACAACGCTTGGCGTCACGTGTTCCTCGCCAGGAAATTTTGCGGCAGCAACCTTTGGTTGCTAGTTCTGCATGCGTGATCTACAAGGCTTTTAGGATGCTTTACAGGTTGGCTTGTTGGTGTTCCTTGAGTTGAGCTCGGAACGTATCCCTTAAGTTGAGCTCGGGATAAGGGTTAAGCACATGACATTCCTCGAGTTGAGCTCATAATGGCATCCCTAGAGTTGAGCTCGAGATGGCGGATGAACACGAGGAACCCTTAAGTTGAGCTTAGGTTGGCGAGTGTTGTCGGTGTGAGTGTGTTGGTTGTGGCCAGTACAGATGGATCCAGATAGATTGCCCTCCTCAGTAGTTAGCTGACGAGTTTGGTTGTCTTGGGACGTTGCGAACTATGTTCATATTTGGGAACTCCACCTGACGTTATGGTGTATGATCCATAACATGGTTTCCCACACGTGTTCTATCGGTTGTGGCCGATAGGTATGGCAGCAAGTCATCTCGAAGTAATCACTAGAAGATGTAGAACACGAATAACATGGTTGTGGCCATGTGATCTAGAATCAAATGAGGGAATTCCTATGGTGTGATTGTATAATATATATGTATATAAGTGTGTTTTATACATGTATGTACCTTTATATGTTTATTCTGTTAAGGTCACCCTATCTGCTTGTGTTTGGCGATGATCGTGTACGCGGTACACGTGAGCAGATGATGTTGTTGCAGGTGGGTCTAGTGAGGCTTAACGCCGGAGCGGGGATAGCTTGGGAGTGTTTTTATTTTATGATTTATAAATAAATTGTAAACTCTCATGAGATGTTTTGAGACTATTTCCTTTATTTATAAATTATGGATTTTAGTTTCTATTATTGGAAGTAATAATTGATTTAAATTTCCCGTGTTTTTGGAAAATGAGGTTTTATTAAATGCAGCGTATTTTTTTTTTCTATTTTATTATTTAAATCCGTAATATCCTGACGGGATGTTACAAATAACATTGTCTTTATTTAAGCAATATAAGGACTTAGTTGAGTCCATAAATAAATATAAGGATCAATTACTAATTAAGTCCCTTTTAGACTAACGGTCACCTTCCAAACGACATTAATGTCAATTTAACGGAAGGGGAAACATTGATTCTATTTAATAAATATTGGGGCTCAATTGAGTCAAGAAACAAATATAAGGATCAAAACAAATCAAAGGCCTAATTTTAGGGACAAAACTACTAATTAAGACGAAATAAGGAAATAAAATCGCTATCACTTGCTTCCAGACCCAATGTCGTACCCATTATTGCTAGTGTTGATTTCCCATAACTTAGAGGTGGTATAACCAATTATGATGTGTGGGTCACACTATACAACAAATCTAACAAATGGATAGTAGGGATATATGTCGTGGTGATGATACCTTGACTCTTTAGAGTTAGAGGTGTGTCCTTTTGTTCTAAATAATTTTGGTTTAAACTTTTGGTATGAGAAATGATCCATGTATAGTGTGGTGAATGAATGTGAAAGGATAGCAAGATTGAGGGTTGGTGGTGTGAGGGAGGAAGAGGAAGAAGATGGAGGAGTGATATGGGGGATGAGGAGGAAAGGTATGAAACGGGTGATGTGGGGTGAAAGAGGAAGGAGATGAAGAGATAAAAAAGAAAAAAAAATTAATATAAAAACATGTGGCACATATAAAAAATGTTAATGCTAATTTAACGAAAGAGCCAATAGTGTATAATTTTAAACAAAATTGAGAAACAATGAAATACACACCTTTAGTATAAGAAAATAAAGACTAAAATACTAATTATCTTATGGATACTTTTGATGAGTAATTTATTATATATATAACTAGAGTTCTTAATATGAGTTAAAATCTGTGAGTCAATTCGGGTCACCATGGGTTCAAATTGGGTTGGGTTAAGTTTTTTTTACAAATTTTAGTACAGGCTAAAAACACATCTGCCCCATTAAGAATCCAGCTCACCCAGGTTGAACCTATGGTGAGCCAGGTTTAGGGGTGGCAAAACAGGGCAACCCTACTTGTTTTATCCCATCTCGTTGTTAGCTCGTCTTAAACAAGTCAGGTCGCGTTGACCCGCTACTTGAAAACGGGTTAGATAACGGAACCCGTCCCGACACAGGGTGGGTTGGCGAGCAACCCACCATTTTTTTCTACATTTCGAACACAAATAATACTTCTCTAGATAGTGAATAACACTTATTAGAGGAGATATTTTTTCACAGTGCAATAATTCTAATCAAAGTCTCTAATTGGAGAAGGACAAAATCAGGGCAACAAATTAAGGGCATAAACCAAATTAGAAAATAAATCAAAAGTCATAAACAAACACAACAAGATGAGGGAGGAGAGGCTATTGGACCCTATTTCCTTTCAAAGGGTGACAATGCTTGTGCTAATAGATCACAAATTTAGCGGTGATTTGGACTTCCAACCGCACCCACACTTGTTGGAGAAGATGAACGCTAGTGATAGAGTTAGAGTGGTGCCAAATTTCTTCCACACTAATGAATTTCTACCTTAACCTATGATCTGTGAAGAAGAGAATCGTCGGTCTGAGGGGTGTGGGTGGTTTATGGTTGCTCTCGCTTGGGCATTCCAATGTGTTTGCGCCTTGCTCTGTGGTGTGCGCGGACTATTGTTGTGTTTTGTGAACAACAACTGATGCGTTGCAGAATTTTTTGTCAATTACTCACGAGGTTGCGGGTTAACCCGTCTCACCTCGTCCTGTAGCGTAACGAGTTGGTGGGTTAGGTGGCTTGGGCCACGTCATGATGGTGGGTTCAAAAATATAACTCGACTCGTTTGATTGTAGTTGGGTTGGTGGGGTGTCTGTCGGGTCCAATCAACTTTGCCACCCATTGCTAGGTTAGCTCACTAACCCAAACATAAAAATAAAACCCACATCACCTTTAACTTAACCGTGCAACCCAAAACACAAGCAAACCTTTTTTCCTTTTTTAATTTTGGGGGAGAGAGAGGCCCATGTCTATGACACTTCATTCACTCTCTACATTTGTCTCTTATTTAGATTTTATTTAGAATTATGATTTTTTTTATGAATGATTATTTATTGTTTAAAATGAGAAAAATTAAATTTTTAAAATATGTTTGGACTTTTTAGATTTTGGTTACATATAAAAATATGTATGTAAGATTGAATTAAAAAGGTTGTAATTTTTTTTTAATTTAATTGACCCGTTTAATCTACCAACCCATAATAGATTTGACTGAGCTAAAATTTATTGAATTTACTAATAAGTGAATAAGATTGAGTTGATACACTAAGTAGTCAATCTATAGTGGATCAGGCATAACCAACCACGTGACCAAGTATGACAATTCTATATAAAATAATAGTTTGAGGATTTAGAATATTGAAATTTTATAAAAAAAAAAGAGAGGTGTCAGGCTAATATATTTTTAAATAATTGGTTAAAATACCTTTTTGGTCCCAATTTTCGTTAAGTTTTGTCAAATAAGTCGTGATTTTGGTTTTGTGTTCAAATAGGTCCCAATTTTTGTTTATTTTGTTCAATTGGGTCCTTTTTTGTTAACATCATTTAAATCATTAATGGCTATGAATGGTGACTGCCATGTGTCACTTCGTGATTTTTTTGAATTTTTTTTAAATGTTCACGTGTCAATCCAGCAGTGTGCCATGTGTCAAAGTCATTGTTCTATATTCTATCTTCAATTTGGTCCCTATATTTGTTATATTTGTTCAATTTAGTCTCAATTTTTGTTAACATGAACCAATTTGGTCCCTCTACAAATTGAAACCAAATTTAATTTTTATATTAAAATTCATATTTTTTATTAAATACTTTTATATAATATATTAATATTCACATCATTATAATTTTGATATAAAAATTAAATTTGGTCACATCTTTTATAGGGACAAAGTTGGTCAATTCTAAACAAAATTGGGACTAAATTGAACAAAAATAACAAATATAGGGACTAAATTGAATATTGAATATTGAATATTGACTTTGATATGTGACAAGTTACTGGGTTGATACGTGGACATATAAAAAAAATTAAAAAAAAATTAAAAAAAATTACGAAATGACATATGATAGTCACGATTCATGGTTGTTAATGATTCAAACGCAAAAAAAGACTCAAATAAACAAAAATAATGAAAAATAGAACCTATTTAAATATAAAACCAAAATTAAGACTTATTTAACCAAATTTAATGAAAACTGGAACAAAAACTATTTTAACCTAAATAATTTGATCATTATGATCGGACAATGATGCTTAAAAATGTTCCGACTGTAGCGTTTGGGAACAAAACAAGGTGATTTGTGATGTGACTGTGTAAGAGGAAGATGGTCATTAGCAGTGAAGGAAGAGCAAAAAATGAAGAGTTTGAAAGCAGTGCTAGCATCATGCAAAACCTTTCACCAAGCTCTCCAAATCCAGGCCCAAGCGGTGGTCACAGGGCGCCACCACGATCCTTTCCTCATGACCCCACTCATCTCCTTCTTCGCCACCAACCACCTCCACCATTCTCACCTTCTCTTCTCCCAAATCCCCAACCCTGACCTCTTCCTCTTCAACTTCCTCATCAGAGCCTTCTCTCTCTCCCAAACCCCTCACCACGCCCTCTCTCTCTTCAGGTCAATGCTCTCTTCCTCCCCACCCATCTCCCCGGACTCTTTCACCTTCCCATTCCTTCTCAAGTCCTGTGCCAAGCTATCGCTTCCAAAACTCGCTCTTCAGCTTTACTCTCACGTTATAAGAAGTGGGTTTGAGTCAAGTGTCTTTGTTGTAAACGCTCTTTTGCAGTTGTATTTTGTTCTCAGGGATGCCCCCAATGCGTGCAAGGTGTTCGATGAAAGTCCTGTGAGGGACTGCGTTTCATATAACACGATGATTAACGGGCTTGTGCGTGCGGGTCGTGCTGATTCTTCTCTGAAGGTTTTTGGGGAAATGAGAGGGAATCTTGTTGAGGTTGATGAGTATACCCTCGTTGCCTTGTTGTCCGCTTGTTCGTCCTTGGAGGATAGTGGAACTGGGAGAGTGGTGCATGGCTTGGTTTATAGGATATTTAGTTGTGTAAATGAAAATGAGTTGTTGATGAATGCTCTTGTTGATATGTACGCGAAATGTGGGTGCTTGGAGGTGGCTGAGAGAGTAGTGAGTTGTGGGAATGCAAAGAGTGGGGTTGCGGCTTGGACTTCTTTGGTGAGTGCATATGCTATGCGCGGAGAAGTTGAGGTTGCTAGAAGGTTGTTTGATCAAATGGGTGAGAGAGACGTGGTTTCTTGGACGGCCATGATTAGTGGTTACTGTCACTGTGGGTGTTTTCAGGAAGCATTGGAGCTGTTTGTGGAGTTGGAGGGTTTGGGGATGGAACCGGACGAGGTTGCCGTGGTTGCCGCTCTTGCGGCGTGTGCGCGGCTAGGGGCCCTTGAGTTGGGAAGAAGGATTCACCACAAGTATGATGGTGGGAGCTGGCAGTGTGGTACCCACAGAGGGTTCACTTGTGCTGTTGTGGATATGTATGCCAAGTGTGGAAGCATAGACACTGCTTTGGATGTGTTCAGGAGAACAAGTGATGATATGAGAACTACTTTTCTATATAACTCCATTTTGTCTGGCCTTGCTCATCATGGTCTTGGTGAACATGCTATGGCCGTGTTTGAGGAGATGAGGTTGCAAGGTTTAGAACCGGATGAGGTCACATTTGTGTCACTTTTATGTGCTTGTGGGCATAATGGTTTGGTTGATGATGGCAAGAGGCTGTTTGAATCCATGTTGAGTGTGTATGGTGTCAGTCCTAAAATGGAGCATTATGGTTGTATGGTTGACCTTCTTGGTAGGGCTGGACGATTGGATGAAGCATATTGTTTGATTCAGAATATGCCGTTCAAGGCCAATGCTGTGATATGGAGATCACTGTTGAGTGCTTGCAAAGTTCATGGGGATGTGGCATTGGCTAGACTTGCCAGCCATGAGCTTCTTGCGATGGAGCATGATCATGGAGCCCGTTATGTGATGCTATCTAATATGCTAACTCTTGTGGAAAAGCATGATGAAGCCGCAACTGTGAGAAAGGCAATTGATGATGTTGGCATCCAGAAGCCACCTGGTTGGAGCTATGTGGAAATTAATGGAGCCCTTCACAAGTTTCTGGCTGGCGACAAGTCTCACCCAAAGGCCAAAGCAACTGAGCTGATGCTCAGGAACATTGATATGGGACTTAAAACTATTGGGCATGTTATCAGTGCTTAAAAGGTGTTTGATGTAGATTAAGAACACGTATTTAGGTAAAAAAGTTTAATTGATTCTTTATTTAATAAAATTATCAAATGAGAGCATATCTTCGGCTTAATGTGAAATTTTGTGAAATAAGTTAATAATAGTTTTGAATAATTTTCATGAGAATCTTATAAACACGAGTTAAATAAACTAATAAATAAGTAAAAATTCACCACCTGGTTGGAGCTATTTGGGCACGCTTTGAAAGATTTGGGTTGAAAGCTTCATTTTTAATATAAGATAGGATGAGTTTGAGGTAAATGTGGAAATTAAATCAGTTTACTAATAATCGATTATATGTTTTTTTTTATTTAGATAAATAGACTAAAAAGTTATTTTTAAGATAATTAATCTAATTTGCCTAAAATTTTGAATATTTTTTTTAAAATTATTATAAAACTTTCTATATAGAATGTGGAAAAGAAACTTTTAATCTAACTATAGATTTTACACAAATGTTAACAAAATTTTATCTATCGTCTCAAACATATGTTTCAATAAAAAATAATAAAAAATTATTAAAATCAATGTTTTCATAACATGCTTAAAGCTTAATTGGAGTAAAATTCAGGTTTGGGTTAGTGACCGTAAAAACGAGAAATGCTTAAGCAAAGGGTGGAAATAAAATAGTTTGGAAATATCACAACATAGAAAATTCAATTAGACAGCACCGGAATATTTTAGTGGAACACGTGTCAAAATCTGTACCATTTCATCAATCGAACGGTCCAAATATCAAACCGGGGAACACTACACACCTTATCTTTCATTCGACCATTTTAATTTTTCTGCTACTCTCGTCCTCACTGTCACTGTTGAACTCTCTTCTCCTCCCACGCATGCATTCGGCACAACCCTTCGGTAACTGACTCTTCCTATGACCATATCTATTTCTAACTTATAGCATTTCAATTCTCTTTTTCGTTTTCCAAACAATTTTTAATCTTTCAGTGCAGAAATTTTCCAAACCCTTTCTTGTGTCCCTTGCAAAATTGTGAGTGTGAATCATCGGGTTTACATGCCTGTTTGTGTTGAACATAGTGTTATGTAACCTTTGAATTTGAATTGTGCTAAGTTGAGAGCTTCATGTTACTCTTCTAGTTCTATTGGTGTTTGCCTATGTAAGCTAATGTTTATTTCTTTATTCCCAAAATAATTTATTTTTAGTGTAAAATGGAGATCACGAGCAGCAATAACAGCTGCAGCAGCATGATGTGGTTTTTCAAAAATAAAGGGTTTGATGACAACAGTGTGCAAGGAATTTTCCGACGGTGTAGGCGCCTTGAGGATGTGCATCAGGAAAGAGCGAGTGAGAATTGGGAGTATTTGAGAAGCATTGGCATTGAAGAAAGGAAGTTGCCCTCAATTGTTTCAAAATGCCCCAAGATTCTTGCACTGGATCTTTATGACAAGATTATGCCCACGGTTGAGTGTCTAAGGACTCTGGGAACAAAACCACGTGAGGTTGCTACTGCCATAGCCAAGTTCCCTCACATACTTTCAAACAGTGTGGAAGAGAAGCTTTGTCCCCTTTTGGCCTTCTTTCAGTCTTTGGGTATCCCTGAAAAGCATATTGGGAAAATGATACTGCTCAATCCTAGGCTTATAAGCTACAGCATTGAAACAAAGTTGACTGAAATTGTGAACTTTCTTACTAGCCTTGGTCTCAATAAAGATGGAATGATTGGAAAAGTTATAGTCAAGGACCCCTATATTATGGGTTATAGTGTTGAGAAAAGACTCCGCCCTACTTCACAGTTCCTCAAGTCAATAGGTCTGAGTGAGCAGGATCTTCAAGCAGTGGCTATGAACTTCCCAGCAATCTTGAGTAGAGATGTGAACAAGCTTTTGGTACCCAATCATACGTATCTAATGAGACGAGGATTTCAAGACAGACAGATAGTTGCTTTGGTGGTTGGTTTTCCTCCAATCTTGATCAAGAGCATTCAGAATTCATTAGAACCAAGGTTCAAATTTTTAGTGGATGTCATGGGAAGACAAGTTGATGAAGTTGTTGATTATCCTAGTTTCTTTCATCATGGCCTCAAGAGAAGAATAGAGCCACGGTACAAACTTCTAAAGGAGAGGAATATAAATTGTAGCTTGAGTGAAATGTTGGATTGCAACAAGAAGAAGTTCTTCATGAAGTTTGGTTTGTTAGAAGGACAAGCCTTGAGTAACTAGGTCTAATCCCTATTTTATTGATTTTCATAATTAGTTAAGTAGTTTATTGGTATTTGTCTTCTGATGTGGTGTCCTGTAACTTCCACAGATTTTTGTGATTCCATATAAGCTTGTTCTTTTGTTCAAATTCATAATCTCTTCATACATTATATCTATAAGATGATAGGTTATCCTTTAGATCTATGATTGAGATATGTTTGCCTGGAATTGGTGCTGAGGGTTCATCTGCCGTCATATGCATCTGAGTCACTAGATGAAACAGCTTTTGTCATAGCTGCAAGGGAGCATGGTTTTCAGTTTTCCACAAGGACACATGCAGGCATATTATTGAATTGCTTCATGAATTGGATTATGAAAGTGGAAAAAAGGTTTACAGGTTGGCTACCTCCTTTGACCACATTTTTGTTGTAGTTATTACATATCTTCCATATTTTGTGACCAAGGTTGGCCTAGCGGCCATGTTTTACTCTGTGGTGGACAAAAATGTCTTCTCAGATGTGAGATTATATAATTTTTATTTAGTTCAGCTTCTTTGTTAACAAATTTTGATCTGGCTCCTCCCTAAAACAAAGTCATTATGAAATTCAAATGTATGATTTACTCTTCCTTTCACATATTCTATCTACTCAACTACTTTATCGCTAGGAACCCATGAAAGAAGATTTCCAATTACGGCTTTATTGTTTTTGTTGGATGATAAAAGTTAGAGTAATGAGGAAATGTTCCTTGTGCATGATAATCTATAATGGGAAAGATTTTCAAAAACTGTGCTTTAGGGTGAAAAATTGAGGTGTAGAAAATCATTTGCTTAAAGCCTTTCATGTCGTGGAAAAATATGGGCTGAAAAGGAGAATAGTAAAAGTCATAAGAATCAACATTTTAAAAGAGAAAAGCAAATAAATGTAAAACAAAATTACCAACTCTAAGAAAATAATCTTTAAATCTCAACAAGAGAAAACATTCCACCAGAAATTTTACAAATAATTTGATTTATATACACAACTTGAGTTATATATTTCTAGTTTGTATTATTGGTCTTTTTCTATGAATAAGTGGGGTTAAACTTCACTAGTTAACTCGGTCCATTACGAGTATAAGTCGAGTCAGTTTATATTTTTAGTTTGTATTATTGGTCTTTTTCTATGAATAAGTGTGGTTAAACTTCATTAGTTAACTCGGTCCACTACGAGTATAAGTCGAGTCAGTTTGAATTAAAAAAAAGTACACATTTTAGGCTTTCTTCCTGCACCCCTATATTAACAAAATCCTAACTTTACCTCTAAGTCAAAGTCAAAAATCTAATCCAACTTTTCCATTCTTATTTGCGCCACAGCTCCTTCTCTCATGTGTATTTAGCTCCTTCTCTCATGTGTATTTCAACACCTCCAATCCCTAGCCATTGCCATTGACCTTGTAATTAAAACTTTTTTGCTCTAAACTACTTTTGGACTTTGGGTTATAATTGTTAAGAACAAGACAATAAAGGAAAGAATAAAGGAGAGAAAAATAGACACGAAAAATTTAACGTGGGTCGGCGTACAATGTGTATGCTTACGTCTACGATTACACTAGAAAGTATTTATTATTTATCGTGTATCTCAAGCTTTACAAATGGTCTCTTATATAGAAAAATAGATAACCATATCTTACAATTCTTAGCGATGTGAGACTAAATCAAACACTATAATACTAACAATTCTCCCACTTGGGGTTTGATTTACATTACCATCTAGTGTAGTGTCTTTATCATCAATTTTCTTGAAGGCTAGTTGAGATAATGAAAAGGCGCAACTTAGTTGTTGTGACAGTCTTGGTCAACATATCAGCTAGATTCTCTACACTTAAAATCTTCAACAAAAACAAGTTTCCATCATTTATCAAGTTTTTGATAAAATGATACTTCAATTCAATGTGTTTGCATCTGAAATGAAGAATTGGATTTTTAGCAAGACAAATGGTACTTTGACTGTTACTAAACAACGGAGAGTCATCTTGTTGTTTTCTTAATTCTTTTAGAAGGTTCTTCAACCATATTATCTCCTTCGCTACTTTTGAGATGATTATATACTCAACTTCAGTGGTTGAAAGGGAGACTCTTTCTTGAAATTTGGACTTCCAATTGATAGTTGTACCACCTAATGTAAAAATGTAACTTGTTGTGCTCTTTCTACCATCCAAATCACCTCCCAAATCTGCATCAGAAAACCCCTGTAAAGTGAGATTACTTCTTCTAAAAGACAAATGCATCTTTGAAGTGCCCTTCAAATATCTCAATATCCACTTCACACATTTCCAATGCTCTTTTTTGATATTTGAAAGAAATCTGCTCACAACTCCCACTGCATGTGATATATCAGGTTTGGTGCAAACTATAACATACATCAAGCTCCCTACTGTAGATGCATATGGAACTAAGGTTACATAATACTGTGAACCTCTAAGGGATTTCACTGGAGCTGGCCCCTAAACATCTATATGCACCAGTTCTAGTCTTTCAACTTTAGACAACTTACTTGTTTTGGAGAAGCTAACCTTTTTTTGCTTTCCAAAGATACAATGTTCGCAAGGTCAGACGTCAACATGCTTCAAGTTAGGTATTTTACCTTTTGAGACCCTGAGCTTCATTCCTTTCTCACTCATATGCCCAAGCCTCTGATGCCACAAAGAAGAAATGTTGCCAACTTTTACAAATAATATCATATCCTCATCTGCAATCATGTAAAGAGATCATTGCTTCTTTCCACGAGCAACAACAAGATTACCTTTCATTACCTTCCAATGTCCATCTCCAAAAGTGGTGTAATGTCCCTCACCATCCAACTGCCCTATAGATATTAAGTGTCTCTTTAAGGTAGGAACATTTTTAACATTATTCAAAGTCCACACACTTCCATTAGAGGTTTTGATATTAATATCACCTTTTCCTATATCAAGAGATTTTCCATCTGCAAGGTAGACCTTCTCAATTTTTTCTAGAACATAGTTAGATAATAGTTCTAAGGAAGGTGTAGTATGAAATGACGCACCTGAGTCCATAATTCACGAGTCAATAGAACTATCTAAACTACATAATAGTGCATCTTCAATTTCATCAGTTGCTGCATTTATTGATTGATCATCATCTTGCTTCTTGTTGTGCTTCCATGGAGTCCTACATTGATTTGTAAAGTGACCCCTTTTCTGACAATTCCAACAAGTGATATCATTCTGAAATTTTGGTTGTGATCTCCCTCTAGACTTTAATCTGCCTCAGCCTTGATTACGACCTTTCTAGCTACTTCTTCCTCTAGTTTCAGTACTCAATGTTGAAGTAGAACTAGAACTGAAAGATTCTCTTGAACTTTTCCTGCAAACATCTTCTCTTAAGATCAAGTCATAGATGTTATCAAGCTTCAACTTGCTATTACTTGCAGAATTACTAACTACAGTAACAGTTGCACTCCATCATCAAATGTTATCTGCACTGATGTCAAATGCGCAATACTTGTATTAAATTTACTTATATGATTAGTAATCAAGTTACCTTCACCCATTTTTAGGTTGACTAGCCTGCAAATCAAATACACTTTATTGGCTGCAGATGGCTTCTCATACATATTTGACAATGCCTGCATAAAATCTATGGTTGTTTTCACGTTCATGATGTTGAATGCAACATTATTGACTAATGTCAACCGGATCACACCGAGTGTCTTTCGATCTAACAAGTCTCATTCTGGTTGCGCCATGTCGGTTGGCTTCTGCCTTGTTAACATTAGATACAGGTAGTCCTCTATCTACATCTTCCAGAACCCGAAGTCACTCCCATCAAACTTCTCAATTCTCACATTTCCTTCTTCCAATGCCATTGATCCTGCTATTTTGACGAAAGCTCCTGCTGCTTTTGATGAAAGCCCCCGCAACTTCTCTAAACTGAGATTCCCAAGAAGAAAAAGAAACCAAATCTTTTCTGATGTGGAAGATCAGACAATGCTGCAACCACAGAGCATACTAAGAAAAATGGTTCTTGATACCAATTGTTAGGAACAAGACAATAAAGGAAAGAATAAAGGAGGAAAAATAGACATGGAGAATTTAACGTGGTTAAGCGTACAATATATACGTCTACGACTACACTAGGAAGTATTTTTATTTCTCATGTATCTCAAGCTTTACAAAGAGTCTCTTATATAGCAAAATAGAGAACCACATCTCACAATTCTAAGCGATGTGGGACTAAATCAAGCAATAATACTAACAATAATATCCTAGCATTCCAATTGTAGCATGAATTCTTTACTCCACTAGATTTCGCTTTCCACCATCCATTGTTGGAGCTGCAATGGTTGCCTCTTCTCTAAGTGTGGTTTGGTCATCCCTCTTGTTAAAGAATTACAATAGAACTTTGAAGCCAAACAATATGGAGATAAATGGTGTAAGGTAGTTTAGTTATACAAGATAAAAGAGGAGATAATGATGAATTGGAGGGCTGATGGTGTTGGTTGTTGCAAACAACTCCCGAAACAGATCAATGAACGAAATTGTATTCATGGACCTTGCAAGGTGTGGGAGACGACCTAATGATAAATATATGGAAGTGAGGAACGAATGAAGAAGATGAAGAGGTGGGGGTGGAAACTCAATTCATGGGAGACGACCTAATGATAAATATCTGGAAGTGTGAGGAATAAATGAAAAAGATGAAGAGGTGGGGTAAAAACTCATTTCGGAAGAAGGAATCCAATCTGAAAACATATTTTGGACTTGAGAATGTATTTCGAATTGCTTAATCCAATAGGCACCTGTATTTTCCAGATTGACCAATCCGTTATGTAGTACCGAATCTGAGAACTATTCTGAATTGCTCGATCAGGTATGCATCAAAGAATTTCAGATTCTGGATTCAGTATTATATTCCAGATTTGTCTAATCTGATAATTAAAAACTGAGTACCGATTGGACAATCTGGAATGTAGTATCGGCTATGAATTACAACCAAAACTATAAGCTTCCAATTTAAATAGCATCTTCTACAGGTCAAATTCTGATGAAAAAAAAAATTCTAATTTGGAAAGAGCCACAACATAATCCTAGTTGAAACCTTGAATCAGGGTGGCGAGGAGTGCCTTCGAGCAATGAACGGAGAGGGTTGTGGTGGCAAAAATGGAATCTTAGAGGGAAATAAGCAACAATTTAATATATTTTAAGCACAACAATTTAATATATTTTAATCATAGCAACAATAATTTGTATTAACAACACCAATAATTCACACTAGCACAAATAATTTACATTAACAACACCAATAAATTCACATTAACAACGTCAGCAATTTCACATTAACAATCAACGAATTATTTAAAACATATAATAAAATTAATTTAAAATCAACAAAATTATTTTCGTAAAGAAAAATTTCGCTAATATAATAATAATTACTAAAATACATAATAATCAAATTTATTTCATATTTTACAAATATTTCCTCAAGATAATTTTCTTGTAAAACTATACCACTAACATAATTTCTTTCCATTTATTACTCTCTCTTCTTTTTTTTCTATAACCCAAGCCATATAATGATCTCATTCAATATATCAAATTATTTCTAACCTAATAAAAAAATTAAATTCTATAAAATCAAATCTTAATAAACCGAATCATATACAATTTTAATGTATCAAAATCATATTAGATTAATTCCCCTCATAGAATTTCTACTTCATAAAATCAGAATAACAATCTGATTATTATTAATCAATGTAAGAGAGTAATTTCAAAGCTTACAGGTAAAATTTCAGTATGTGAAGAATATTGAAATCAAAACTTAGAGGGTAAAATTTCACTCTCACCTCATAAAATTTGAGTCTATCGTTTTAGTGCTTTCTTTTTTGAACTTTTTTGTGAATTATATTTCTTGTTTGTACGCATTCACTCTTGAGGAAACTCTGAATATGATCTTGAGAGTATTTTCTTTCTTTCAATCTTGGATTATCCTTTTTTTCTTTCTTTGGATTTTTTCTTCAATCTATATTTCTTCATTTTTAATTTATATTAACTATATTACCGTTGTTACTTGAATATGATTTTCAAGATATTCTTCATGTAATTTCTAATCTTCAGAGTTTTGTCTTGCTCGTCATTGATTTAAATCATATGAGGTATTATTTAGTATTCACAATTCTTAATCAGCACAAATATTCTTCTTCTTCAATCTTTCAGATTTATTCTAATTCTTGATTTGCATCATGATAAATTTGATTTTTTGCTTATTGATTTAAAATTTGTATTAACCACTCAAAATTCTTTTGCTACATAATGTATTAAGCTTAGTTCTTTGTTTTACCCAATGTGTCAAAGTTTTGTTTTGTTTTGACTTTTATGTGTCATCTGGTCAACTTGTTTCTGACTCGTCTACTTAGTATATTTATTTGACTTATTTGATTTGACTTTCAACTCGTTTGGTCTTACATGAATTTTACTCATTTGGTCAATATAAATCGTTTGGTGAACAAGTTTGACTTCTACATAGTTTGGACTTGTTTGGTGAAACTTTTGACTTTGTCTTGTCTAGTTGACCTTTTTAGCTTAGCTCATATAATATTCTCTTTTAGACTTATTTCATATGTTTTTTCACAATTTTATTTCTGATAAAACTTGTTCCAACTCATGAACACCTATAAAATAGCAAATGTATACATTTTATGATCGGTATATCCTAGATAGCACCTAACCGGTGTATAATCTAGTATTGACTTAGTTTAGTCTAAGCATTCAATCTTTATATGAGTTTATTCTACTTATTTTTTTGGTTGAACTAGATCTTAAATACTTGAATCATTTTAATTTATATTATCATTTTTATTATATATTTTGTTATAATCAAAACCTACTTTGACTATATTAGCATCTAATTATAACAATTTTTTTATGATGAAAAAATCATAATTATGAAACATAACAATTAGCTTACGGTTGTAATTCTATGTAATATATTTTTTATTAAAACATTTGGATTGTCGGCAGAAATTAATTCAATTATGTTGTACCACTTTCTGAATTGTGACAATCTTAACTTTATCAACTATTTCTTTTGAATAGCAATTAAAATTTCTCATTCATGTCATACCAATTAAATATACCAATGTTATTGCAACAACTTAACTTATTCATGTTTCAACCGTGTCACCCGTGTTATTATGTTCTAGTGTAAATTACTTTTCAATAAAGAATACCTTATACAATTGTGTGGTTTTAGTGATGCGGATTGAGCCATTTATGTGAATTCACACACCTCCATTATACATTATTGTTTCCTTTTGGACATTCTTAGCCTCATTGAAAGCAAAGAAGCAAGATATTGTCTCTTAGTTCTTTGTAAAAGTTAAATATTGCATACTTGCTTAAACCATTTAAAATTACAATAAATAAAGTTAATACACTTCTTCAATTTATTTTCCCTTTCTCTCCTTCACATCTCTTATATTATAATAAACAGAATGCTCTTGTGAGATTTATGTTTGATGATCAAACATTGATTAACACATTGTTTATGAAATCAAACATTATATAAATTATAGCAAACTATTTTCTCAAAGCGTGGGCGTGCCGGAGTGGTTATCGGGCATGACTAGAAATCATGTGGGCTCTGCCCGCGCAGGTTCGAATCCTGCCGCTCACGATATTTATCATTCCTTTATCTTTTGTTTTTGTTACTTTCATCTATTTATAAAATATCACATAGTTAAATAATTAATATTATTAGTCTATATTTACATAATCATGATACTCTATTTTAAATTATATATATATATATTATTTATTTTTTATCCGAAAGAGAAAAAACCTAAACCAATTCCAATTACAATTCAAACAGCTCTAGATTGTATTTGATCTGTTAAATTTTAAACCACACTAGTTAACAAATATTTGGATATTCTCTTTTATTTTTGGTATCACTCATGGTTTCATTTTTTTAATCACTTTTTCTGTTGACAAAACTTAACTTGAAGATCTTATTTAAAGTAAAAAGAGTTTAAATTATATATTAAATAAAAGTTTATAAATTGGAACACTTTCTATTACATTAAAAAATATTTTTTTTCATAACTTGATTCTTTTACTGACTCCCTTTTGGTGATTACAAGAGAATTTTCCGTTAATAATTAATTTTAGTGATAAAAAATTGTTAATTGTTATAGTGACTAATTTAGATATTAATTTACAAAATAAAAAGTTATTTGTTATTAAATTTAACTATCAAAATTTTGACTACTAAAAGAATTATTTTATAGTCACTAAACATTAACTTCCAAGGTTTTGGTTACAAAAAAATTAATTTCTAAATTAGTTTCTTATTTAGTAAGGATGAATTTAATGATCAATTATAATTTTTTTATTCATAATGACTATTTTAATAATCAATCATTTTTATTTTGTAAATTAATATATAAATTAATTGGTAATTATAGTGATTAATAATTTTTTATCACTAAAATTGATTATTATTTTAGAGTTTTTTTTATAATGATTTGGTTGAATTTTCATTCATCATTAATTTTACGGGTGTTTTTAATTAGGATTTTAAAGACTTTTTTACATAAGAGATTATATGTGTAGAAACTTAATCTATTTAAATTTCAATCAATGTGAAATGATCCTCAACTTTTGAGAACTATTGCATGGTACGATCAAAACCTAAAAGAGAAGAAGAATTTGAGAGCAAATGGATGATGAAGAATAACTTAAAAAAAGGGTGAGTGGAAGATAGGTGTAATCTTCTACGTTCTCTATCTAACCTTTTTTGTTTTATTATATTATTTTTTAAAACAAACTCACAACTTGATAGTACATATTCAAAAAAGTAAAATTATAACGTTATGTAATATGTAAATATAATAATGATTATTATTTATGAATTGTTTTACTATTCAATTTTGTATTTTATTTAAATCAAAGTACAAACAAGAAAAAAATGAAATGTATTGTCGCAACCGAAATCGTGACAGGACGGCGAACAAAAAAAAACGAGTTTCAAAAGAGATTTTAAAGTCGTCACCATAGTTATTTCTGAAAAACTATGGAAAACCATAAATATAAAGTAAGTTTACAAAAAACTAGATTTTTAGGTTCGGGAGTCAGTTACGCAAAGGAAAGGTCTTAGCACCCTACATCACTCGTCCAAGGGTGGTAGCTTTAATCAAACATGCAAAGTCAATGTGGTTTTCAAAATGTTAATTTTTCCCATAAATAATGAGAGAAATAATACTAAAATGAAAAAAAACATCTATAAATACTATAGTTTCTTTCTATAAAAGTTGTTAGAGAAACTACATTCATGAAAGTTCAATAAAATACCTTTCTTTTCTCTAATCTCTCTTGAATAGCTTTCTTCCTCTTCCATTCTCTGTGGCGTAGAGCAGGTGCGTGTCCTACAAGGAGCAAAGTTGTGAATGAGTAACCTGTGAGCAAAACACGGCTTACAGTAAAAGAGAAAGCAAGAAAAACGTAGCTGACGCGTTTGTGAAGAAGCAATTGTGTGGCAGAGGAAGTTTGGTGAGTGCGGGAAGCTTCGAGACAATCTGTAGAGAAAAGATATTTTTATATTTTTGTGTGTGCGTGTGTGTGTATGTGAGAGAGAGAGAGAGAGAGAGAGAGAGAGAGAGAGAGCTAGCAAACAATAGGGTAGTGGGCTCGTGTGTTGATCACGGCCCAACAGAGTGGTATCTAGAGCAAGGTTCAAGAAAAGGAATCTTGGGAATATTGTTGTGTGTTTTGCTCATGGCTAGTGGAGGTTTGATCCCAGGAAGCTTACCCATATTTGATGGAAAGGACTATGATGATTGGTGTGTAAAGATGGAGGCTATTCTTGGATTTCAAGAAATTGATGAGATCGTGAAAGTGGGTTTCAAAGAACCACCCAAGAATGCTGATGAAGGAGCTAAGAAAACATATAAGGAGATGAAGAAGTTGGACTGCAAGGCTCGTGTATTGGTGCATCAATGTATTGGAGCCCCTATCTTTCAGAAAATTTCAAAAGTTGTTACAACAAAAGAGGTTTGGGAGATATTGCAAAATGGGTATGGAAATTCTGGGAAAATGAAGAAGGTGAAACTGCAATCCTTGAGAAGGCAATATGAACTTCTCTCTATGACAGAAAAGGAGACTGTGGCAGAGTATTTTGACAGATTACAGGTGATCACCAATACCATGAGAGTGTGTGATGAGAACATAGAAGACTGTAGAATTGTAGAGAAAGTTTTGAGGACTTTAACCCCACAGTTTGACCACGTTGTGGTGGCCATAGAAGAGTCCAGGGATCTTGATGTTATGACAATAGAAGAACTGTAGAACTCTCTTGAAGCACATGAATAGAGAGTGAATGAAAGGAAGAATGGTGAAAAGGTGACTGAACAGGCTCTATAGGCAAAGGTAAGTTATGGAGGCAGAGGTAGAAGTGGTTAAAGAAGTAGAGGTAGAGGAAGGTCTAAAGGCAGATCTAAAGGCAGAAATGGTGGCAGAAATAGTGAAACAATGGCCTAGGAAAAATCCGAGAATAATGGGTTTGATGGTAGAGGCGGATACCAGAACAAAGGAAAAGGAAAAGGTGGCAGAAGACCATATGATAAAAGAAGAGTTCAGTGCTATAATTGTGAAAAATATGGGCACTATTCTTATGAGTGTTGGCATAAGGACACATCAAAGAAGGGGGCAAAAAGGAGAAGAAGCAAATATGGCATAAGAAGAAGGAAAATGAGTCTGATTCAGACCAAGTAATACTAATGGCGACAATAGGTAGTGAGGAGGATAACATATCTTGGTACTTGGATACAAGGTGCTCCAATCACATGAATGGAAACAAGAATTGGTTGATTGATCTTAACCCATGTTTGAGAAACAATGTTAAATTTGCATATTATAGCTGCACTGTGGCAGAAGGAGTTGGAAAGGTGATGATCATAAGGAAGGATGGCAAGGTGGCCTACAGGAATGATGTTCTATACGTCCCAAGCATGAAGAATAATTTACTCAGCCTTGGACAACTTTTAAAGAAGGGTTACACCATGAACATGCAACAAAAATTGATTGAGATTTATGACTCACATCAGAGGCTCGTGATTAGGGCACCACTATCCAAGAATAGGACAATTAAGGTGAATCTAGACACTACTGAAATACAGTGCCTAGTAGCTGCTAATGTGGAGGATGAGAGTTGGTTATGGCACTACATATATGGTCACCTGAATTTTAAAAGTTTGAACCAACTTAGTAGCAAGCAGATGGTGGAAGGGCTACCACAAATCCAGCTACCAGCCAAAAAGAGCCAAACAAGTACTGGAAGTGGTGCATTATGATATGTGTGGTCCCCACACCATCACTAGAAGGAAATAAATACTTCCTAACATTTGTAGATGATTTTTCAAGAAAAATATGGGTGTACTTGATAAAGGAGAAAGGAAAGGTGTTTTCTATCTTTGAAAAATTTTGTGCCCTGTTGAAAGACAGGCTGACAATAGGTTAAATTTTTTTAGGACTAATGGAGCTGGTGAATACAAGTCTAGAGAGTTTAGCAAGTTTTGTGAAGAGAAGGGAATAGTACATGAGGTGACTGCCCTTTATACACCACAACACAACGAATTGACTGAGAGGAGAAACATGATGTTGGTTGATATGACAAGGTGTATCTTGAAAGGAAAAGGCCTGCCACATGGCTATTGGGGAGAGGTAGTAACTATTGCTGCCTACATTCTTAACAGGTGCCCAACCAAAAGACTAAAGTTTGTGACACCAGAAGAGGCCTGGTCTGGTGCCAAGCCACACGTGCAACACTTGAATATTTTTGGGTCAATATGTCATTGACATATTCCAGATGAGAAGAGGAGAAAACTAGATGAAAAGAGTGATCCCCTGATCTTGATTGGGTACCATCCAACAGGTGCATACAAGTTGTATGACCTAGAAAAGAAAACAATGATGATTAGTAGGGATGTGGTAGTAGATGAGACAGTCAACTAGAGTTGGGAAGAGAAGGAGAATACGATAACACATACTCCATGTGTTCTTGAGGATAAAACTAAGCTTTCAGCTGCTATTTTAGACAACATAAGGACTTAGAGGATGAGGTTTCCTTCCACTAGGCTTGTTGGACATAAAGTTTATGGAGATGGTGTAATTACAGGAACTAGTGATCTAGTTCACCAAGCTTTGATTGCTGACACATAACCTATAACCTGGAAGGAAACTTTAAAGGTGAGAGAATGAAGGGATGCTATGAAAGAGGAGTTGGAGGCAATTGAGAAAAATAGAACATGGGAATCAGTTAAAATGCCACAAGATAAACTACCTATTGATGTGAAGTGGGAGTGTGGCCAAGTATAAGGTAAGATTGGTAGCAAAAGGGCTTCCTACAGCAGGAAGGAATTGACTACACAGAGGTATTTGCCCATGTAGCTAGGATGGAGACCGTGAGGCTAGTTACAGCAGTAGCAAGTTCTAAAGGTTGGAAGATGGTTCAAATGGATGTGAAGTCAACATTCCTTAATGGCTACTAGAAGAGGAGGTATACATTGTACAACCACCTAGTTTTGAGAAGGAAGGGAGAAAGCACCTTGTGTACAGATTAAGAAAGGCTTTGTATGGGCTCAAGCAAGCCCCTAGAGCCAAAAACAAATTGATTGATGCAGTTCTAGCCAAGCTGGGATTTGTGAAATGCACAGTTGAATTTGGTGTTATGTGAAAAACACAAGTCATACAAATACACTCATTGTGTGCTTGCATGTTGACGACTTAATCATTATAGGAAATGAAGATGCAGAAAGGTTGGAGAATTTAAGGAAAAGATGAAGGCTGAGTTTGAGATGATAGATTTAGGAACACTGAATTATTTTCTTGGGCTGGAATTTGTGCACACTCACAATGAAATGTTTTTACACCAAAAGAAATACACATAGGAGATTCTGAAGAGATTCAAGATGGAAGAGTGCAATGAGGCTATAATTACAGTGTTGTCAGGAGTAAAATTGATCGAAGAAAATGAGGCTAAAGTGGTAGATGGAACTTTATACAAGCAGATAGTAGGTTCACTTAGGTTTTTGTGTAATAGTAGGCCAGATTTGAGCTATGGAGTAGGTATGATCAGCAGATTCATGCAGGACCTCAGAACACCCCACCTGGCAGTTGTTAAACACATCCTAAGGTACCTAAAGGCACTAAAGATTGGGGAATTTTCTTCCCAAAGGTTGATGACCAGAATGGAATAGTGCTTAAGGCATTTTCAGACTCAAACTGATGTGGGGATAGAGTTGAGAGAAGAAGTATCGATGGGTACTTATTCAGATATTTGAGTGCACCAATCTCTTGGTGCTCAAAGAAGCAAAATTTTGTAGCCCTATCATCATGCGAAGTAGAGTACATAGCTGCATCAGAAGCAGGTTGTTAGAGTGTATGGCTGGAAGAAGTTTTGAAGGAGCTAAAGTTGGAATACATGAAACCAGTTCAGCTCAATATAGATAACAAATCTGCAATCAACCTATCGAAGAACCTTATACTACATGGAAGGAGCAAACACATTGACATGAAGTTTCATTTTCTTCATGATCAAGTGAGAAAAAGGATGTTGACACTGACTTATTATCACACAGAAGAGCAAACAACAGACATTTTCACCAAGCCATTGAAGCAAGTAGGGTTTGACAAGCTGAGGAAGGATCTTGGGATGACTAGTCTAGGATTTTTGGATTAAGGGGGGGGGTGTTGACTTGGTTAATCAAAAATTGAATCAATTGTAAGTAATAAATGCAAATAATTATTCATTTCTGTCTTAGGAGCAGAAATAGGAGTAGCATAAAACATCTATAAATACTATAGTTTCTTTCGGTAAAAGTTGTTAGAGAAACTACATTCATGAAAGTTCCATAAAATACCTTTCTTCTCTCTAATATCTCTTGAATAGCTTTCTTCTTCTTCCATTCTCTGTGGCATATAGTAGGTGTGTGTCCTGCAAGGAGCAAAGTTGTGAGTGAGTAACTTTTGAGCAACATGTGGCTTACAGTAAAAGAGAAAGCAAGAAAAACATAGCTGACGTGTTTGTGAAGAAGCAATTGTGTGGCAGAGGAAGTTTGGTAAGTGCGGGAAGCTTCGTGACAATCTGTAGAGAAAAGATATTTTTATCTTTTTGTGTGTGAGAGAGAGAGAGTTAGCAAACAATGGGATAGTGGGCTCATGTGTTGATCAAGGCCCAACAACTTCCACGTTTATTTTGAAACACTTATTTTTTGTTTAAAAAAATACATTATTTCTATTGTGTTCAATAAAAAAACAAATAGAAATAGTGACATGTTACATATATCCTCTAGATTGTATTAAGGAGTTTTGTATATGTTTATATATGTTGAGTGCTTGTATTAAAAATATAAAAATAATGGATTCTAGTTATTCCAAGGTTGAATAATTGAGATTGGATGTAAGAACACTTATGAATTGAAAAAACATAAATTTTTGTATGATCTCTCTCACTTTCTTCATATCTTTTATCTTGTCATTTGCTAATCGTTAAAAATTTTGCTACCACAATCAATTGCATTTAATATTCTAATGAGAATAAATTTTTAAAGAGGTTTAAGAGAGGGTTAATCTTTTACAAAAGAGTTTTCAATACCCATCCATTCCTTCTTGGTTTTAACTTAGCCTCGCATGCTTTTCAAACAAGGAAAATATAAGGTTGTAGGTTATGAAACTTTATCCCTTGGAATTATATTTTAAAGAGATATGTTGTCTTTTAAAACTTTCTTATATTATATTTCTAGAATCACCATTAATCTAACATATAAAAATATTAAAGCATAATATTATATCTTAGCAATTGTTTTATGGAAATTGTTGAAAATTATCTTTACCTTGATTTTAAAACACAATTCCCATTGTGATAAAGTTTTAAGTATAGTCCATATTTCATGAGTAGTTTAGAAAAGAAATTATAAGGTGTTCTTGTAGAAAACATATCACCCAAATAGTATTCAGGTCTCTATCTCTAAATAACTCTGAGGATATGAGAGTCCCCTAAGTTTAAACTTCCTAAGGGGTTATAAATATTTGGAATTCATGACAGTAACAAGTAGGAATGCATTGGTTTCACATAAACCTTTGCACCTGTCGCATGTCTTAAAGCAATAAGAATTTTATCAACTTTCACCACTTTCAAAATATAAATATTTTTTCAAATGGATATAAAAAGGCTTTCTTAAATGCTTTTATTGAAGAAGGGGTTTATGTCAAACAACCTTTAGTTTTTTAGGATATTTCAAAATTAGACCATGTTTTCAAACTTAAAATGCTATGTGTGGTCTAAAGAAAGTTGGAAGAGCTTGGTATGATATACTAAGCAATTTTCTTCTAGAAAATAATTTGTAAGAGAAATGTTTACACAACTTTATTTTGACAAGAATGCGACAAGGATTTTATAACTATTAAAATTTATGCTAATGATATTATCTTTGGTGATACTAGTGAATCATTGTGTACGGAGTTTTCTAAGTTGATATAGGGAGAGTTTAAGATGTCCTTCGACTTGCAAATCAAGTAGAGAGAGAAGGACGAGAATAGTAAGACTCCAATGCATATGTCTATTCCTCTTGATAAAGACAAGAATAGTAAGAAATTAGATTAGATAATCTATGGAGGTATGATCAAATCTCTTCTTTACCTTATTTCAAAGTATGATGTTGAGCACTAAGAATGATGTTGAGCAATGGAAGACAGTTAAAAATAAATAAAAAATTTTTCTTCACAACTGAGCAATGAGTTAGGCATTGAAGCCATAAAGCAAATTTAAGTTGAAGAGCTTGAGTGCCAAGATGAGGATTTAACCCTAGATGAAACCTTATAAGAGAGCAAACCTCAAGTGTTGAACACCAAAGCATAAGCTTGAGCTACAAGAAAACCATGCACAAAAGGAAACTTATTCTGCTAAGCACTAAAGTTTGAGGTTGAGCACCAATTTCATTATTATAAAAATAGAGTGTTGTTGTTTTAGGAGACCTTTTTCATCTAGACAATTTTACTCTTTCTTTTTGGTAATATTTTGAGAGAACAAAGAGAGAGGAGGCAATGGAGGTGAAGAATGAATCCTGGGTCAACTGGAAAGAAGATTCGAGCTTCAATCTTTTGCTCCCAGCTCCATATGGTTATAAGCAGAGTCATTATCATGAGTGGCTGAACTTTCTTGTATTGAGATTAATGTGTGCTTGAATTTTTGGATCAGTTGATCACTCATCTTATTTAACTAATTTAAATTGAGTTAAAAAAAAACTAATCTTGAATCTAAGGTAGAACCAAATCATTTTAGTGTTAGGAATAACTTTGAATGCTTTAGTTGAATCAAGTCCTGCATTTAAAGCAAAGGTTCTTAAACTGTGATTTGAGGACTTGTGCACTATGATTCAAGTCCTTAGATTTCTAAACTTAAGGAATTAATTTAGAATGAGCCATGAACTTTTAATGACTTTTAAATAACTAGAGGAATAGTTGAAGAAAATATGTGAAGTTCAATCTCAATAAGTTTATGTATTGGTTGTTTTTAATCGCATTCTATTTCCTATCGAACTTTTTCAACAAACCTTGTTAAACACTACTTTGGAAAGTATTATTATGAGTTAGTGACAGACTGGGATTACTTGAAATTTTGCACAAGTTATTGTGGATATGACATTTGTTAATGTATTTCAACTAGCTTAGTACACTCTCTAAGAGGAAGGAAATCATCTAACAAGATTTTGGTGTCGTTGCCAAGGACTTATGTCAAGGTATATTAAGTGGTTTTAATTAGTTTTAGATTTGCATGTAAATCTTTTTAGATATTTAATAGTTTTGATTCTAGTGATTACTTGATCTTTTTGTACTTACATGTTTCTTAGTTTTCTCTTATATGCGAGGTAAAATACAAGTTGGAAATTTTCTTTTTGATTTTGAGATAGAGAGAACAATAAGAATACTTAACAACAAAATAAGAAAACATAAGCAACTAGATAAGGAAATGCAACAATTGGAAGAGTCATCCACTTCCATCTCAGATCAACAAGACCAAATAACAAAGTAAATGGCAACCCCTAGAAGTACAAGTGTAGTAGGGAACCTAGGAGAAGATATATAAAGAAGACTCTTAGGGAAGTATGCTCATTAGTAAGGTTCAAGACACTTTTCTAGCATTTCTAGGCCAACAAAATGAATGGAAACGAAGCCAACTCTACTGTCACTTACATCTAATCGGTTGGCAAGAATGAACCATAAACACCCTTATATGGCACTATAGGAGTACCTAGAGAGGATGAAGAGGGAGATTATCTAAAATTGTTCCCCTTTTCACTCCTTAGAAAGGCTAAAATATGACTGTAGTCTCATCCAAATCAGAGTTTGACTAAATGGGAATACGTAGAAAGGAAATTTCTATCCAAGTTTTCCCTTCCTTCTAGATACATCAGTGCCAAGTCAGCATTCACAACTCTTTCTCAAGAAGTAGATGAACCAATGCATGAAGCTTGAGGGAATACAAATCCTTGTTGAGAAAATGCTCATATCATGGATTTGATGATGTAGCTCGGCTAAGCTGTTTTGTAATGGGTTGAAACAACACACCAAAACATTGTTAGGTACTTCTGCATGAGGATCAATGATGATGAAAATGATAAATAACTAATCACAATTATTAATGCTTTGGAAGCTAGTGATTATCAAGCTCACCATGTTACAAGCTAATCTGTCAAAAGAGGAATTCTGGAAATACCTATGTAGAATTGATAAAATGAAAGAAGGGCCAATGTCTGGGAAAATGTCAAGCATTATACGTGGGAAACATGCACCTCATTTAATGTTCAACCACCATTAATAAGGGGTTAACCCTAACTTTAAGGGGTTAAAGAAAAAGGTGGCAAAAATTTTCTGAAAGAAGAAAACAATTAAAACAAATCATTATAAAAAAAATTTCAGAAATTAATGGATTGACACAAAAAGAGGAATAAGTTGTAAACTCCCCGTACTGATTACAAAAACAAAAGAGGATGAAAAACAAACTAAGTACTTACCTTAGAAAACACTCTAACATTTTAATGGTGCGTAAATAAGCCATTAACACCTAAAAATTGAGAATTGAAGAAGACCAAATTAAAGAAGAAGATGAGAAAACGGTGAACATAAATATCATTCAGATCTAACTCAAAAAAAAAGTTCAATTTTTTAGAAAAATAAGGAGATAAATATTAAGATTTAACCCAAAAATTGAAGAGTGGAAAATCGATTTGAACATTGAAAGATCTTACCAATTTTAAATAATAAAGTCAAAAGATCTTAATGATGTTGTCAATGAAGAAAAATGCATTCTGGTATGTGTTGGGATATCTTGGAGAGGAGATCGACTAAGAGATGTAGATTGAGATAAGTGAGTGACAAAAAGAGTAGATCAATCAAATCTATTTCTAAAACAGTTAAATTCCTTTGAGAGTTTGAATAGGAAGTGCTCCATATTTGCATTTTAAGAAGCCGGTGTTTTATTTTGTTGAGTTAAATTTTGATTTCCTTTTGTTAAAAAATTTCTAGAGATTACACATGTTAAAACTTTTTTTTGTGTCTCTTTCCTTTTTTGAGTTAAATTATATATAAGCATTTAATGCTATATGAAGTGAATTTAATACATGTCTACATTCATGCATGAATACACAAAGTCCTGAAGATGTAATTTTTGAAGTGAAGTCTTCCAATAGGCCGAAAAGATTTGCAATAATTGTTTTTCCTTAACTCCTTATTTAAGGAAATCTTTCAAATTGAATAACAAGAAAAGTGACCAAGAGTTGCAAAATCAATGTCAAATTTGCTTCTCAAAGCTTTTGGTGCCAAAAAATTCACAAGAATATTGTTTGTGTTTATATACCAATCTAGTTGATTATTTAAATATTGTATTCGTTCAAAGACATGTCTTCTCAACCTGGTGAGCAAAGCTTTATCTTTCAGATAACTTCTTTCATTAACCAAACCTTTAGGAAAGAGTGACTATTTTTCAAATAATACTCAGTTTAGTTAGGAGTGACTAAGTTCCAAAGAAAACTCTAGGTTGTCTGGTCCATGGTACTAAAAGTTTAAATAATACTTGGGTTAGTTTAGTCATAAATGACTAGGTGTTCAAATAGTACTTTGACTAAGAGTGGGTTAGTTTAAATATTACTAATTAAGTCTCTCTTTCTTATTAGATTTTGAAAGAAAAAAAAAACTAAAAAACAAGGTATATGGATAAAGAATAAAAGAATAGATTCAATTTTTTTAAATGATAAAAGAGAAGATAACCGGTGAAGACGAGAATAGACAAATTTAATTTTTTACATATCTTTCTTCACCTATTTTGAAGGATGATACTAAAAAATCTCAATTGTTGAATTAGAGAGAGATCATGGTCATTTTTTAAAATTCGAATAATTACAGTGCAGGTGAAGGGTATCTAAATTTAGAAACGTATCTAAAATTTGAATATATTATTTTGACCTTCCATCTTTTTGAAACTTTACAAATATATATAATTATATAGTTTTTCTTCAATTTAGTTTTATATGGTTGATTGAGGAAATGTCAATATATAACAACAATATGCTAGGTAATACAATTTTATGTAAATTTTATTATTTACGTACTTATTATTTATCTTATGACCAAATCCTAGCTAAGATGTTAAAGGACAAACACAATGAGAATCCATGTAGACGGGTCAATTGAGTGTACGCCATTTCTGATGTGTCCATTTATCATTTTGCTATGGAAAAAGGTTTTGGATCATCGTGGGATTCTCGACGAGAGCCTATTTCGAACTTATTGTATAGTTACAAACATGTATTAATTCTTTAAGTAAAATCAATAACATAAGGACAGGAGCTTGTTCTTTCAAAGTAACAAAGTCTTAGTAGAAATTAGAAAATAGCTAAGTCTTTGCGATTATGAACAATATGATAAAACAAAAGTGACAAGAGAATCAAATAAATGGCATTCTAAGTTTATCCCACCCACACAAGAATGGTTGCAGAACAATCAATATCAGGGAGAGAAAAACAAAGCAACAATGAGAAATTTAAACAAAGATGAAAAGTGGTATAGATAGCTAAAGCTGCATGCTCCAATTGTGCGAACGCCTCCAGTTAGGACAGCACGTTTCTGCTCCTAATTTCTCATCCAAGCTGAAAAATACATCTTAAATAAAGTATGTACTCACCGAAGCTTCTTTATTGTTTTCCTAACACAAAATCAGAAAGATGATTACGATGGCACTTTAAGAAACACCACCAAAAGGCCAATGAATCAGGCTTTGGGCTTGAGCATCTTCACGGTCTCCCATGTGAAATCAGGATCATCTCGTCCAAAATGCCCATAAGCAGCAGTCTTCTGGTACCTGAACTTGCCTCCTCTCATGAGGTCAAGATTGATTGAAATCATTCCAGGCCTAAAGTCAAAATTTTCCTTAATCAAAGCCAGAATATCACGGTCAGGAATCTTCCCTGTTTTATGGCTATCAACAAACACAGATAATGGCTCAGGCACTCCGATTGCGTAGGAAACCTGCACAAGGCAACGACGTGCAAGCCCTGAAGCTACCACACTCTTTGCGGCTTGCCTAGCAATGTATGCACCGCTCCTATCGACCTTGGTTGGATCCTTGCCTGAGAACGCACCTCCACCATGAGCACCCCACCCACCATAGGTATCAATGATTATCTTCCTCCCAGTGAGGCCTGCGTCTCCATGGGGTCCTCCAATCACAAACCTACCTGAAGGGTTGAGATGGAAGATGGTCTTGTCATCCAGGTATTCAGCTGGGATCACAGGCTTTATCACATGCTCTTTCAAATCCTTGGCAATTTGCTCATTTTTCACTGTTTCATCATGTTGGGTTGAGATGAGGACTGTGTGCACACGGATAGGGATCATGGCCCCACCATCATTCCTGTACTCAACAGTCACTTGGGTTTTACCATCAGGTCTCAGCCAGGGGCATGTTTTGTTCTTTCTCACTTCCGTGAGCTTGGCACCAAGTTTGGTAGCAAGCACATGAGTGAGTGGCATTAATTCAGGTGTTTCGTCGGTGGCATAGCCAAACATGTGCCCCTGGTCACCGGCTCCAATTTCCTCTGGCTTTTTGGACAAGTGACCGTGAACTCCCTGGGCAATGTCAGGGCTCTGTTGCTCAATGTTGACAAGAACGTTGCACTTATCAGCATCGAGACCAACATCAGCAGACACGAACCCAATGCCTCGGCAAGTGTCGCGAACTATTTTCTCGTAGTTCACCTTGGCCTTGGTTGTGATCTCTCCAAAGACCATGACCATGTTGGTTTTTGTACAGGTTTCGCAGGCAACCTTGCTGTCTGGGTCTTGCTCCAGGCAAGCATCGAGGACGGCGTCAGAAACCTGGTCACAGATCTTGTCGGGGTGGCCTTCGTTTACGGATTCTGAGGTGAAGAGGAAGGTATCCATTTCTGTTGTTCAAATAGAAAAGTGTCGTGCATTACATTCATGTGGATTTACTTAAATAAAAGAAAGTACCTTGATTGATTAATGCTGCTACATTGATTATTGAATATTGCCGATAAAAAAATAGCTAAATATGAGTTATTTGTGATGGGATGATTTTAAAAGTCAAAACATATATTATTTATCTTAAATGCAGTGTTTAAAAAAAAGGCATGTTCGTAAGAACAGAGAAGAAATAATGTTATATTCGTTTTAACATCTCAAACAGAAGCGGCATTGTCTCATGTTCTAACGTGAGCTACAATTGCAATTCACAAGCAGAAAAGAGAATCACGAGCGAGATCCGCGAGTGCCAGATCCAACAAGGATCAAAGGCGTCGCAGAGCAGGTTCCTATTGACAATTTCGAATTTGCAATCATTTCGCATTGCATTGTAAAACAGAGAAAGGAACGAGCAAAGTAACTAACAATAATCAGATGAATATTCGTTTACCACAGAAACGAAATCAAATGTGAGACCTAAATGCGAATTATAAAATGGAAAAAGAGAAAGAATAACGATAAGGAGCATTCATTGAATTGAGATTAGGGAGAGAGAGAGAGAGACACATACCGTGAACTTTTTTAGTGTTGAATTGAGAAGGAAATTGAAATGTGAAATTGAAGAGGAAGAAGAAGACGGAGAGGAAGCGGAAGAGCAGAGATAGATAGTTATATGTACATATATTAGAAGGAAAAGCAGTGAGAGAGAGAGAGAGAGAGATTACGTAGACGAAAGACTCGCTCCATCTTCTCCCTCTCTCTTATTTCGTGTCTAATTTAATTAAATTTCCATTTATAACACATGTTTTACACTATTTTTCTTTTTAATTCTGCAACTGTTGTTTACATTTTCATCGTCCTAAAATGGCATTAACTTTCTAGTGTCATTTTAGTCACTTCACTTTCCCTATACTTGAATTCATAAAAATATTTAAAACACATAAATAATAGAATATATTTCACTTTGATTTGTTTACGATAAGATAGGAAGAAAAACATTCTATAAATATATTTTATTAACTTCCGTAGGTATCATAAGTTTTTCTTTTTCTTTTATTGTTAAATATATAAAGCTCGAACTTCTCGCCCAACTCAATTCATCAAAGGTTTGAACTGAGCTAGGTTAAAAAATTAAATTTTTTGTTAATTATAGAACAAAACGGGTGTGTTAACTTAATTTATGGATTATAAGAGTTCGACTTGTAAAGAGTTAACAGTAGAGATGTTAATTTGGTCCAGTCCACTGGGTTTGGTCTAGGTCCACGTGGACTAGGACCAAAAATGCCCACAGAATAAAAGAGTCATTCATTGAAAAAGTCCACAGGACCAAAAATCCTACAAAAGTCCTGTGGATCAGGACCAGCCGATGGATTTTCTTCTTGAACATGAAAAATATATTATTAAACTTTTTCATCTTCGACTTAGGGTCGACACTTCTTGGTAATCGGCACGGCCTGGCCCGTCTGGCCTGCTAGACCTGTTCATGTCATCGGGCTAGGCTGGGTCGTACAGGTCATCAAACTTACTCAACCAGTCCGGGTTGTCGGGCTCGTCTGGCTTGTCCGAGTGGTATAGGTCGGATGGTTTGACTTGATCTTATACTCTGAATCAAAGTAGTAATTTTAGAAGGGCCTAACCCACCTTAGCCTTGGCTTTAACCCACTTGAGAGGGAACTTTAGGGGCTAGGGTTTTTGTTTGGCCCCTCATTTGGGGACCCCCTAAAAGGGGCTTAATGAGAAACATTAAAATTATCTTATATTTTATGGAGTGATTAATTTAACTCATCCAAATAATTTCATTTTTTATTGGTCAAGCACATCTCAACTTCAAAGTGAAAAAATAAATTCAATCCTTTGACACACTCTATTACAAAGCTTATTTTCCTTAACATTGTTATTAAAATATAAGCTTAATTATTGATTTGATCCTCAGATTTGTTGTTTTGGTTTACTTTAGTCCTTTATTATTTTCTAGTTCAATTTAGTTCTTCAATTTTTTTAAAAGGTTAAATTTAATCCCCTTATTATTTCTTATTCAATTTAGTCTATTTTTTGTAAAAAATTTAGGTGAATTATCAAAGATTAAATAATTTGAGTATTTAGGTAGAGTGATTTGATGTATAAATTATTTTAATATGTGCATATAAGTTAAAAAAGGAGAGAACAAAATTAAATTTAAAAAAAAGGACTAAATTGAATAAAAATAATAAAGGACCAAATTAGAGAAATAAATCACTAATTAAGTCATATATATATATATATATATATAATACTCAAAATATATTTAATTATATAAGTATTTTATAAAGTTTTAGATAAATAATTAACATACGCAAACAAATTATTACTTTTATATTATAAATTATTCGGTTACACCATATGACCAGAACTCAATAACTGACACTCACTTTGTAAGTATTTATTATTTAAATTACAAATTCTACTTTCAAACAATACAATACATATTATTTTAAGGTTTAATTACTCGAATGGTACTCACTTTCGTACAAATATGTCAATCTGGTATCCGCTTTTAAAAAAATGTCAAATGCATCACAACTTTTGAAAAAGTGCTTCAATTAGGTCCCTTTCAGACGGAGTTGACTAACGCCGTTACCAACATGCCATGTGTCGGTCTGTGGTTTTTCTGATTTTTTTTAAATTTTTGTTTTTTTTTTTTTTTTTTTTTTTTTTTTTGAAAAAAAATATATAAATGTCACGTGTCAGGTCCCTGTGTGTGACACGTGGCATTGTCAGTACCACGTGGCATTGCAATGTCACGTGTCAGTGTCACTATCAGATGTCATTGTGTTGATTTCGATTTAGTATCCATATATGTCTTTTTGTTTCAATTTAGTACCTACTTATGTGTAGCTGATTCAATTTTGTCCCAATTTTTTTAATAATTAAAATATTTTTGTAATCCATTTTTTATAAGATTAAAACTAATTAAGTATAAATATTTTTACAAAATTAAGTACTAATATTTATATTGTTTTTCTCAATTTGAGACCAAATTTATTATTTGTATAAATGTTTTACTAATAGTTTTTATTAAAAATGACTTTTTAACATATTACATTATTAATTAATTTTTTATTAAGTACTTATTTTTTGTTAATTTTTTTTCCAAAATAGAACAATATTGTCTCTTACTAATTTTAAACCAAAATTTCTATTTGTATGAATGTTATACTAATATTTTTTTATTAAAATTACTTAATAAAATGACTTATACCACTAAATTTTAATATAAATATCAAATACTTAATTTTTGTATAAATTTTATACTTAATTACCTTTAATTTTATAAAAAATGGATTTTAATTATTAAAAACAAATAGGTCAAAATTGAATCAGATACAAATAAGTAGGTAATAAATTGAAACAAAAAGACATATACGGGGACTAAATCGAAATCAACACAATGACATCTGATAGTGATACTAACACGTGGCATTGCACTGCCACGTGGCACTGACAATGTCACGTGTGACACACAGGGACTTGACACGTGACATTTTTAATTTTTTTTTTGAAAAATTAAAAAAAATAAAAAAATAAAAAACCATAGACTGACACTTGGCACGTCATTAACGACGTTAGTCAACTCCGTCTAAAAGGGACCTAATTGAAGCACTTTTTCAAAAGTTGGGATGCAATTGACATTTTTTTAAAAGCGGGCACCAGATTGACACACCTGTACCAAAGTGGGTACTATCCGAGTAATTAAACCTTATTTTTAAGGCTAAAATACTCCTTTGGTCCACGTTTTCGTTCAAAAATCTGAATTAGGTCCATAGATTTTTTTTAATCTCAAATGGATCCAAAATTCTGCAAAATTGTTACAATTAAACCCATTTCATTATTTTTTTTTCATAAACAACGTTTACACTTGATGATCTGGACTTTTCTATATGACTTGGTGTCATTTAAATTTGAAAAGCAAGGCAAATGACATGATGTTCTCCTATTTAGTAACATCAATTACTTTGCCCTAGCATTTTCGGTGGCAGGAACTCAAAGGAGAGAAGAGAAGAGGTTGTCTTCCACACTTGTCTATGGCTCCTTCTCATTCATGGTCTTTGTGGTCCTGTAATGGGTTGGGGATGCAAAATTGAAGTGATTCTTCTCATGGAGGTGGGTCAAAGAGGTTGGGTTCAATGCTAGTTTGCTATTGTGGTGAGAAAGGTGTCTTGAGAACTACTAGAACCCCTAAAATAGGGGAAACAATTTTGGGGATGTCCTAAGTATAAGGTAAGATCCATGGAACTTTTTTCCCGTTTAAGTTAAGGAGGAGAGCTTTGATGGGTGTATGTTTGCTTTTTAGACAGAGGGGTTTTGAACAATTGCTTGGCTGCAATTACTTTAGTTGGTTCAGTGGAGATGAAAATGAAGAAATTATTGGTCCAGTAACGAAGAATGAAGAAAGGGATGTTAGTGTGCTGAATATGGAAGAAATGTATAGGCAAAAAATGAAATTTCTGAGTTTAGAAAAATTTGTCATCATTTTGGAAAAGAGGATAAAGGTGTTAATTTGGGGGGTTTGTTTTGTTTGTGTATTGAACGTAATCTTATTTTCATTGTTGATGAAAAATCCATAATGCATTGTAAAAGTTTGATTGTGTATTGAATGAAAAAGTTTGATTAATTTAAGCACAACATTTTGGTCTCCAATTCCAATTTCGTTGTTCTAATTTACATTGATATTGAAAAATTGATAATAAAACTACTGATATATCAGAGCCAATTGCCTCACATACAATTGAGTAACTGAAAAAAAAAACGTGGTGCTATAACAGACCCAATTTCAGAACATAATATCCAAACTGTTATATAAGTGTTGATCACGAATGTACTATAAAGTTACACAATATTGTTGCTCATAACAGAGCCAAAATAACCACAAAACACAAAATAACAACACTTTATCAACAAAATAACATCATAGTATCTTTGCATTGGTTTCATCATAACAACAAATGCATAAAATCAAAATGGGATCAACACTTCAAAAACATGCATGTTCAACTAAAACACGTCCCCTTCAAATTCATTGCTTCCAAACACGTCCCCTTCTAGCCTTCAGCTTGTTCCTCATTGGTTGGCCTGCACCAGGTGGGCGTGATTTTCGTGGCCCTGCTGTTGGTTGGCCGAGTGGGCCAGATTGTGATGAAACAGATTGTGGTGAAGCAACTGTTGGGCCAGATTGTGATGAAGCAGATTGTGGTGGAGCAAATGCTGGGCCAGATTTTGGTGGAGCAGATTATGGTGGAGTAGTGTGTGGTAGAGCACTTGCTGGGCCAGGTTGTGATGAAGCACCTGCTGGGCTAGGTTGTGATTAGGGATGTCAAAAAAATCCGTACCCGCGAACAAAACCCGTAACTGGTAGGAAATAGATATTAAAAATGAATACTTGCTACCCGCGAGGACGAGTATATTTGATACTCGCATGTTAACGGGGCGGGTACGGGTATCATAGTATTTGTACCCGTGGATACCCGTATCCGCTAAACTTTAATTCATAAAAATACTCTCATATATA
>Ga0214542_1001092_pt1 | contig 54418 bp, 57 predicted proteins | sample CNSS1metaG_FD_160096 | JGI IMG/M metagenome (GOLD analysis project Ga0214542, IMG submission 160096) | Root nodule microbial communities from cowpea collected in UCLA plant growth center, Los Angeles, California, USA - CNSS1 | ecosystem: Host-associated > Plants > Roots > Nodule | place: USA... | reverse complement strand
AGATATCACCGACCTGCTGCCCTTCAACTTCCCCAAAGCCTTCCCGGCCTGATCAAGCCGGATGCCTTCCCATTCGAACACCCGTCGAAATCGCGGGCGTCAACGTGCAGGGAAATGAGCGTTTACGTTGTTTCGCAGTTTCCGTAGTGCTTCTGCGCGTCGCCGATAGCCAGCCGGAGGTTCTGCTTCTTCGCAGGAACCACACCTTGGACGGGGAATGGTGCCAGATCGCGGGCGCAATCGAGGATGGCGAAAAGGCATGGGAGGCTGCTCTCCGCGAAGTCAAGGAAGAGACCGACCTGACATGCCACCGGTTTTGCTCCGCCGATATCTGCGAGCAGTTCTACGAAGCTGATCGAGATTCAATCAGCTTGCTGCCGTCTTCGTCGGTTTCGTAGCACCCCAAGCGACCGTGATCATCAATCACGAGCACAGCGAGTTTCGTTGGGTTTCATTCGACGAAGCACTGACCATGGTTCCGTTTGCGGGGCAGCGCCACGTGTTGCGGCACGTAAAGGCCGAATTCGTCGATCGTGAGCCGGTCCGTCACCTCCTCATAACGGAAGCGTCTTAAGGGGACACTCTAACGACACGGCGTGGGCGTTTAACTCGGAATCCGGTCAAGGAACTCTTCCATTCCAAGCCCGAAGTGCGAGCTGGCCAAGGCAAGATCGAGCCTTTGGTTTGCCCTAGCGTTGTTTAGCGGGAACCTAACGCTATGCCCTCCAGATGAGGTGGAATTGAAACGCTATCAGCGCTTGCTGTAAGCCGAGGGCCCGTCCCGGCTCTCAATAGATTCCTGCCGGTCAAAAGACTTTCGCGTGGACGTGGCATCGTCAATTGAGATTGAACCGATCAAGCATCCTCTTGAGTTGCAAGTTTTGGGCAAGGATCCGTTCACAGAGCAGCCTTTTCAGGCGCTTGTTTTCAGCTTCAAGAGTGGCCAGTTCATCGCGAGAAATCGGCCGTTCTATATTCTCACCGACGTCCAGTGACAACCGCTCGGGGAGCCTTTGCGAAATGCGCTGTTTGGAGTTTCTTCGGGTGTTGGAGACCGGTGGCGTCTCCTGCAACTGCTCAGTAGCGTCGACTGCCGAATGACTTGAATTGTGTAGCCCCGACAACGCGATCTCCGAACTTTCCGCCGGTGTTACGGCTGCCCGCCCAAGCTCGACATTCTCTTTGTCTGCAATGAGAAACTCTGCATTCGGGCTGGCCGGCGGACCGTAGACTGCATTAGGGGACACGGGCTCTTCCGTTAAGCTGAACAAATGCGGAGCCATCTCTTCCACTTCGCGGGTCAAAGCCTTGAGGTCCGTGTTTCCCCAGACTGAATTCGTTCGTTCCTTTGATCGCCGCCGTGCCGGCTTGAATTCGACAATAAACCTCCGTTGTGGTGTTTTCATATGTATCTCGCAAACAATCCACGACAAGTCGGCGCCAAAACGCGCCAGACATTCCTTTACCCTTCGGTCAAATACCGCCCCTTTAGACTCGATTCAAGTGGCCGAAAGGCCAAGCACGCCGTCCTTTCGCAAGCTGACAAGGCGCCTAATCACGGCCTTTGGAGTCCCTCTTCAGCTAATCGAGCGCAAGTCTCTTGCGCAGTTCGGCGTTTTCCGCACGCAGTTTTTCCGACAAAAGGTGGCGAAGCCTCAGGTTTTCCTTTTCGAGTTGAATGAGATCAGCAAACTCATCGCCGGCCACCACAGACGCATCAGCTTTTCGATCGGCAGGCTTAGCAGATTTCTTCCAGACATAGTAGGTTTGCTCGGATATGCCGGCGTTCTTGATCGCGTCCTTTAGCGTGCTATTGCCTTGAGCCACTTCGGTCTCGATCAGATTGAGCTTTTCAGTTCTTTCTGTCTCGCTATATCTCTTGGGCTTAGCAGTTGTCTTTGATGCCGCAACTTGTTCGGCAGCCGTTTTTTGACGCCTCGGCGCACTCTTCCTTTTGCTAGCTGCTGCTTTCGTTTCGGCAGCCGCCTCAGCCGCGGCAACTCGTCCTGTGTTACTCTCGTCAGCCACTGTGATTTCCTCCCTTAGCCACTGTATGATTTGAACTCAATGAGCTACGGAGTCAATGCAAGCGTTCCATGGCGATATCACTTATGGTTGATTTCCTCCGATGAGGGCCGTCTGAATTCGCCTCAGGCAAGGGCGAAATTCACGCATTACCAGTTGTGTTTGCCGAAAGATTGAGCAGTTATACGATCCGACAGCGCACGTTGAGATCGCCGACCTCGGTTGTAACGAACTCAATCACCTCCGGCGGGATATAGACTTGATTAGGGGGCACCCTGCCCCATCGACTGAGTGTCGTCAGGTAAGACCGACAGGCGGTCCACGTCCACACGGTTTGCGAAGTTCTCATAGTAGGCGGATGGGCCATCGGCAACGGTTCTGCAGATCGGCTCAACCCCGAACACCGCACGGTGCTCATCGATGAACGAAATCATCGCTTCGCTTCAATGAGCGGTCGAGCGCCATCGCGAAATAAGCAGACGCCTTGCGCAATATCTCGTTGGCCCGACGGAGCTCCCGGTTCTCCCACTCGAGAGCCTTCATCTTTTCGGCGACGTCGCTTGGAAGTCCGGGCCGGGAACCATCGTCCACTTCGGCCTTCTTCACCCATTCATTGAGCGTCTGCGCCGTGCAGCCGATCTTGGCGGCGATCGAGGAAACCGGTGCACACCGCGAGGAATAATCGCCTTGGTGATAGAAAACCATCCGCGCCGCACGGGCGCGGACTTCAGGTGAAATTTGTTCGTTGTCTTGCTCATATCGGCTCCACTTTCTCAGAAGTTGCGGCATCCGGCAAACCCGGCGCGGTTCAGATCTTCGGAGCCAAGTATCGAAGACGGCAGGGAACGGGTACAGGGGGGCTGCGAGGCGGTTTGGGATTGGTGTTCCGCCGCGATTGACTGGATTGCGAGCGTGGAATCTCGCCTTATATCCATGCGTCGATATGATCGAGGCATCGAAAAATATCACACTGAATGAGATGGTCTCGCCTCTGCGTGAAGATCAAGGGGACGGACGCTCAGCCGTGCGAGCCCTTCTGGTCGGCCGCAAGCGGCAGCCAAACTGCTCGACCCTGAGCTGATCATGCAGTTACGGGATCAAGGTTAGCAAGGTGAGCCGCTGGTTTTAGAGGCACGCTTTCGCAGTTGAGGCGACACGCCTCCTGTAGAAGTAGCTCGCGCATCCAGAGACTGGCCGGATCACTGTTGTGAGGCGCGGGCCACTGGACAGCCTCGGTGAACGCGGGAAAAATGGGCTGCGGAAGTTCGGTGATCCGCAGGGGCATCGTTTTTGCGAAATGCATCGCCAGTCGTAACGGGAGGGTCGCTATGCGGTCAGTGCCCGACAGAAAAGGCGGGATCATGGTAAAACCCGGCACGGCGACTTCGACGCGTCTTCGCAATCCGTGCTCGCGCAATAGCCATTCCTCCACTGAGGGCCTCTGCGTCCGCCCGAATTGGGCCGCAACGTGCCCCATCGATATATAGTTGTCGATGGAGAGCTGCGGCGGTAGCTGCTGGTTTGTTGGGCAGCTCACGCATACGAATCTCTCATCGAACAGCTTCGTTCTGGGGTGCGTGCTCGACATGAACATTTCTGGAAGGATCAGGAAATCGACATCACCGCGCCGGAGAAGATCATCTGGCTCCTCGGAAAACGGCAGCAACTCGAAACTAACGGCGGGCGCTTCCCGCGCGACTCGCGCCACAACCCTTTCAAAAAACATTAGCGTCATGAAGTCGGAAAGAATGATCCTGAATCGGCGATCTGACTGAGCTGGGTTGAACGGATCCCAGGAAATGATGGAGAGGTGAATGTGCAGCAGGGCGTCGCGGACTGCGGGTGCGAGCGCTTCCGCTCGCGGAGTTGGTACAAGTTCGCGACCATTCATGGTAAATAGCTCGTCGCGGAAATAGGTGCGAAGCCGGGTGATGGCTGCGCTCATGGCCGGCTGGCTCAGGTTGATGCTGCGCGCCGCGGCCGTGAGTTTGCGTTCGGTCATCAGCGCGTCGAGCGCAACGAGGAGATTGAGATCAAGGCCCTTAAAGCGCATGTTCTGTCGAATCCACGTGCGGATGGGTGCCATCCACCCGATCAATTGTGCAATTCTTTAGAAAACGCTTAATTAATTGTGAAGTCAAGTGCATTCACAGGCACTCTCCCGCGGCTTCATGCCGTCGCCCGCCCTCTGCCATGAGCCTCCTGAAGAACAGACTTTGTGCCAGACGGCCCAGCGCTCCTGCCATTTCGCCTTCCTCGACGGCCTGCGGTCAAGGTGAGACTCAGCGTCAATCCTTGGCCGAAAATCCGGCAAACTGCTGGGTTTCAGCACTTTTCCTGCTAGTGTGGCCCGCAACTGGAGATTCGCCGATGAATATTCATTCTCGCCGTCCGGATCGTTCCCCGGAAGCCATCGAGAAGCGGCGCAAGGCTGTCGAGAAAGCGCGCTGCCAACATCCGGCAGGGCTATGTTCACGATCCGATGCTCGAGGCGGCCAACGCCCGCTATGTCGCCGGCGACATTACCACGGAAGAGTTTCATCGAAGAGATGCCGGCGCTCCAAGCGCGCCTGATCTTCGATCAGTGAATTGAACAAGCCGCCTGCATTCTGAACTGACCCCCCGAAAGCTGGACATCCACTTTCTGGGGGGCATGTCGAGGCACAGCATCGCTTTCAAACAGTCTGTTGTTGAGTTTTTTCTGAGAGGCGATCGCGGCTACCGGAGTGCTGGGCGCATTTTGGCGTTGACCATTCGACGGTTCGCAAATGGGTGGCGAGTCATGCGGCGCACGGGGCCGCGGGTCTCTCGAAGAAGTTCAACCACTATGAAGCCGAGTTCAAGCTATCGGTTCTCAAGCGGATGTGGGAGGATGGGCTCTCCTGCCGCCAGACGGCGGCGTTGCTCAACATCCGCAACGCCAGTTATCTTTCGGATTGGCAGTGGCGCAACGAGGCTGGCGGGCTTGATGCCCTGACGCCGCGCCGCAGAGGAAGGCCCGGATCGATGCCCGAGCCGCCCGCGGCGGCGCAGGCTCACCGCTGCCGGAGCGTCGGTCGTCGGTCGGTCTCCTGGTCAGGGGTTGGGTCTCAACACCCCAACATCCCATCAGGAGACCGCGCCTCCAAACACTCACCTCTCCCGCGTCAGCGGGTTAGTTCAATCGGGAGGGTTCTGTGAGGTCGCGCGGGGATGGGCTGGCGAACCGGCGCTGTGCGCGACCTCATTGAAGATTGAAACTGGCCCGCTGACGCTGGCACGGCGCTATGGATTTAGTGCTGCGGCGGTTGATCTTGGCGCGCCGCTGCGGCAAGGGGCGATGGCGCGCTGCGGCGGCGTCCAGCGGTGGTGTTGTGGGGAACCCCGGGGTCTTGAGCGCGGCTTTGGCAGAGCCAGAGCCGGAGCGGATGACGCAGAGGGTACAGGCCACTGTCGCACCGAGCTGGGCCGGTGCGCAAGGCTCTCGGACCAATGGGCGCGGCGGTGTGGAGTCATGACGTGTCGGGCCATGGTCGCGCTCGCGGCAGCCTGACGGTGATGCGCAGGATGCCGCCACAGCGGGGACAGACGGTCGGATCGAAGGGGGCGCGCCGAGAAGTTTCGGCCCGGCGGCGTTGCGGCTGGGCATCGGCCAGCAATCGCCTGATGACGGCGAGCCTGGCGCGGCGGATTCCGTTGGCGAGAAAGCCGTAATGGCGGATGCGGTGGAAACCATCAGGCAGGCAGTGGAGCAGGAAACGGCGGACGAACTCGTGCGGTGCCAGCGTCATCGAGCGCGGGGCGTTGCCGTGGCGGTAGTCGCGCCAGCGGAAGGTCACGCCGGTGTCGTAGGCGCTCATCAGGCGGCTGTTGGCGATGGCGACGCGGTGGGTGTAACGGCCGAGATAGGCGAGGACCCGTTCGGGCGATCGAACGGCGGCTTGGCGTAGACGAGCCAGCGCTTCGTGCGCAGCGGACGCAGCGCCCGGGCCCGTCGCCAAGCGGTGCAAGGGCGCCGAAGAAACGCAGGCCTGCGGCCGCCTGCGCCGCCAGCAAGCGCTCGAGGAACAGGCGGCGGAACAGCCGGGACAGCAGTCAGAAGCGGTATCGCCGAGACGTCGATGCAGTTCTCGGAGAACCGTTCGGGATACTCGGACAAGCCGAGCTTTTTGAGCCAATCCGCAACGCCTGCACTGGCGGCCACTGCGGCGGCCCGCATCGAAGTTAGCGCCGCCGGACTGACCGCTGAGGTAGAGTCACAGAAGAATTCATTCCGCGGTGACGTCGCCACCTGTCGCGGCCTGAACTGGTATCAAAGTCAAATTTGACAGTCGGATACATTCCCGGCGCCGGTTATCTTGCAGTAGACGATCTGGGTCTAATCCGGATGCATCTGAAGTCCGTATTCTGCCAGCCGCGCTTGAACGGCCTCTGCTTCTTGCTCGGTCTGGCAGTGCACCAGACCATCGACCGCATACCGACGCCATGGAAGATCCGGATGTGTCCGGGTCATCCAGAGGAGATTCGAAAGGATTGGGCTGACCACGCCCCCTTGCGGGTACCACGCGTTCGCTCAATGTCTCCATTCTTTCCTATCGGCGCGGCCAGCCATCTTTCGATGCTGATCTTGTCACGGCTCACCATTGAGCGCTCCATCAGGCGCCGATCGCACTTAATCGGAATACGACAGGTTCCGGCGTCGGGGCTAACGCTGCCCCGCAATGAACACTGCAGTCAGTATCAGTCCATTTGCAATGCTGAAGCGGCCGCGGAGCTCCCGCGCACAATTGCGGGTCGGCATGAGCGTGTTCGGAAGCCGAGCAACAAACGTTCCGTCGTCCGGAATGAAAGTGACCACCGCGTCCTCGAACCCCAACCACTCACGTGTGAGCGGAAACCAAGCCTTGAAGATGCTCTCCTTAGCACTGAAAAACAATCGGCCCCAATTGAGGTGCCGTGGTGCGGTGATCAGCCAGTTTCGTTCCTCGTTAACCGAAATGAGCTCCAACACGCCCGACGGCAACTCCTCATCGACTTCTGCATCGATTCCAAGCGTAACGTAGTCCTCCTGCAGGGCCACAGCGGCGGCACAGAATCCAGCACAATGTGTTATGCTGCCGACTATGCCAGACGGCCAAAGTGGCTCCCGGTCAGGCCCACTTGGGACGGCGCACGGAGGAAAGCCGAGCTTGGACAATGCCGATCTGGCACAGGCCCGCCCGATGGAGAATTCACGCCTTCTGCTTTCGATCGCCCGAGCCACGGCACTCTCTTCTTCGGCCATGATTTCGGTGCCTCTACTTGTTCGAGAGGTTTGCACGGCTATGTTGGATGGAAGCAACGTCTTTATCACTTGAGATTTCCTTTCGCTCGAGCACTATTGAGTACCTCATTGAAAGTCGTGCTTACGGCTGCCGGCGGTCCCTGGCCATGCCCCGGCCCCAACCATGGCAAAACCGCGAATGGCATCGGCGAGCTGTGTCCGATTGCGGATGAGGCTCTCTCGCAAACCGACCAGCATTAACGCCGCCTGCTGATCAGCCGTTTTCATTGGCACGAAGCTCATGGTCGGGCGCGGCTCATCGCCTCACACAGTGCTTCCGCATCCGCCGCATCGTTCTTACCCCTTTTATGTACGGCTTGGCCAGTCGCGGTGCTATCAACTTTACTTCATGGCCGAACGAGCGATGATCCGCAGCATCCGCCGCAGTCGCGAAGCGAGACGCCGTCACCGCGCGGTTTATGAGTGTTCCTGGTGTTGGGTGCGTAACGGCCTTGAGCTTCAAGGCTGCGGTTGATGATCCCGCGCGCTTCAGAAGTTCGCGTACCGTCGGCGCTCACTTCGGATTGACGCGGCGAAGGTTCCAGTCTGGCGAGAAGGACAATCCTGGTCGCATCTCTCGCCGGAGACGCCGACGTGCGGGGGACACTTTATGCCGCCGCCAATGCGATGCTCATGCGCTCGATTGCCTGGAATAGCTTGAAGGCTTGGGGCGTGCGGCTGATTAAGACCAAGGGACGCTGACGAGCCATCGTAGCCGTCGCCCGAAAGATTGCCGTCGTTCTGCATCGCATGTGGATTGACGGTACAGAGTTCCGGTTCGGATCGGAGGCTGCAGCATGATTTAACACTGCCCTCAAAACCGACCCCGACCGGATCGTCCCATGCGGACGACGGATGGATGAAGCCGAGTATGACTGCTGCGCTTCGAGCGCGCCCCAAAGCGAGGCTCTCCAGACCCTGATCCCATGCATGCGTGCAGCGGCTCCAAACGCGAGGAGCAAACAGACTGCGAAGAGAAGCGTGACCCGCGTGTAAGCGCGATTTTCTCCGCACCTTTTGCCATTGAGTGCTGTGATGCATGAGGTGTCCACTTAATGGAGGTGGACACCAAGTGATTGAGGATGATGAACAGAAGCTGGTGGTGAGGCGCGTTTTGCGCAACGGACGCCGACGTTACGATGCGGCATCGAAGGAGCGCCTTGTTGCGGCCTGCCTTGAGCCCGGCGTGTCGGTATCGAGACTTGCGCTCGAGCATGGGATCAACGCTAACCTCCTTCGGAAATGGATCAAGAACGCCAAGGAGGCCGGCACTCTGCCACCATCTTCAACATCTGCGTTTATTCCGGTTGTCGCCGCGGATCGCAGCCTGCCGGTGCAGAGCAGGTCGTTGGGTATGCCTGCCACGCGTGGTGAAGAGCGCTTGGCGAAATCGGAGAGGATGGCTCCTTCGTTCTCTCCAGCGAAGGTGAGCGCATCACTACCGAACGGCGTGAGGCTGACGCTGGAATGCGGAGATGCGAAGGCGTTGGCGGCGATAATCGGAGCGTTGGGTCATGTTCAAGCTGGGCGCTGACCTTCAGGTCTACCTGCATCGCGAGCCGATCGACTTTCGGGCCGGCATCAACAGTCTTGCGGTCCTGGTTCAGGAGACGATGGCACTCGATCCATTTGCGCCTGCGGTTTTTGCGTTCTGCAATCGCCGTCGCGACCGGATGAAACTGTTGTTCTTCGATCGGTCGGGTTTTGTGCTGGTGCTGAAGCGGCTGGCCGAGGACAAGTTCCGCTGGCCCCGGCGTCAGGAAACGGTGATGCGGCTGACGACGGAACAATTGCACTGGATTCTCGACGGCATCGATATCGATGCGATGGTGCGCCATCCGATGCGGCAATACCAGGTCGCTGGCTGAGGGCTCTTGAATTGTGCGGTTGACGCGGCGGTACGGTTCAGATTCAAGAATCCGATGAATCGAACCGGCGAACCGAGCGTTGCAGAGTTGAAGGCGCAGTTGGCGGCACATGCTGCCGAAATCGCCGCGCTGAAAGCCGAGAAGGAAGCGCTCTCGCAGCGCCTCGTCAAACTCGAGGAAGAGCTGGCGCTGGCGCGGCTGCATCGGTTTGCGCCGCGTAGCGAAAAACACGTTGATCGCATCTTCAATGAAGCCGAACAGGTTGCCGGTGAGGATGTCGCCGGCGGTGAAGATGGCGATGTCGTCGACCTGCCGAACACAGGGTTACCGGCGATCGAAGGCACGACGGGAAAGAAGCGCGGCCGCAGACCGCTGCCGGAAGACCTCCCGCGCGAGCGCGTCGAGTACGACCTTCCCGACGATCAGAAGGCTTGTCCCTGCTGTCATGGTCAGATGCATCGTATGGGAGAGACCGTTACCGAGCAGCTTCATATCGAGGTGAAGGCGAAGGTCCTGCAGAATGTGCGATTCAAATATGCTTGCCGCCATTGCGACCGCACCGGGATCAACACGCCAATCGTTGTCGCGCCGATGCCCGCACAACCCTTGCCGGGCAGCATCGCCACGGCCTCGACGCTGGCCTTCGCGCTCGTTCACAAATATGTCGATGGCACACCGCTCTACCGTCTGGCGCAGACATTCGAGCGCGCCGGGGTTCCTGTCAGCCGTGGCGCTCTGGGTCACTGGGTGATCGGCTCGAGCGAAAACCATCTCTCCCGCATCTATGACGCCTTGAAACTGCGGCTCAGATCGCAACCTCTCATCCATGGCGACGAGACGACGGTTCAGGTCCTGAAGGAAAGGAATAGAGAGGCCACCGATACATCGTATATGTGGGCCTATCGGAATGGCGAGCACAGTGACGAGCCGATCGTGCTGCTCGATTATCAGCCGGGCCGCGGCCAGATACACCCGCAGACCTTCCTCGGCGATTACCGCGGCATCTTGATGAGCGACGGCTATTCCGCTTGGCGCACGCTGGAGGGCGCGATCCACCTTGGATGTATGGCCCATTCAAGACGACGTTTTGTCAATGCTCTCAAGACGAGAAACAAACCCGGCGGGCCGCCGGAGCAGGCGCTCCGGTTCTTCGAACAGCTCTACCGGGTTGAAAGGCAGGCACGGGACAAAAAGCCGGAGCACGGTGAGACGCAGGCCGACAGCATTCGCCGCTTTCGCCAGCAACACAGCGTTCCCATCCTGAATGCCCTCAAGACATGGCTCAACGAAATCGCCCCGAAGGTCCTGCCGGACAGCAAGCTCGGCGATGCCGTCTCCTATACCCTGAACCAATGGGAATATCTGACGCGCTACACCGAAGACGGCAGGATGCCGATCGACAACAACCTTCTCGAACGCGATATCAGAGTTTTTGCCACCGGCAGGAAGAGTTGGCTCTTCAGCGATACCGCCGATGGAGCCAAGGCCAGCGCCGTCATTTACAGCCTCATGCTGACCTGCCGCGCCTCACGCGTCGAGCCATTAGCGTGGTTGCGCCACGTCCTCACCGAATTGCCTCAACGCACCGAAGGTGCAGATATCACCGACCTGCTGCCCTTCAACTTCCCCAAAGCCTTCCCGGCCTGATCAAGCCGGATGCCTTCCCATTCGAACACCCGTCGAAATCGCGGGCGTCAACGTGCAGGGAAATGAGCGTTTACGAAAGTTATGCATTTGGGGGACAAATGGCTAACGCACCGCTTGGAGGAGAGACCTTCGATTACATCGTCGTCGGAGGCGGAACGTCTGGGTGTGTCGTCACCAATCTATTGAGCGAGGCGGGCCTCAAAGTCTGCCTTCTCGAAGCGGGTCCAAAGGACATCAATCCGATGATCCATATTCCCGCCGGCTATATCAGGAACATCTACAGCAAGAGACTCACCTGGAACTTCATGTCCGAGCCGAACCCGGGCACGAATAACAGGACCTTCTCCCTGCCACAAGGACGAGTGCTTGGAGGGTCGAGTTCAATCAACGGTCTTAATTATGTCCGCGGTCAGGCCGTGGACTACGACAACTGGGCCGCCGAAGGAAATCCTGGGTGGAGCTACAATGAAATCCTGCCCTACTTCAAAAGATCGGAGCGTCGTATCGGCAATGCTGATGAACGTATCGAGGACGTGACGGCGAGCTACCGATCACCGATCTGGATTGGCACCATCCCGTCAGCAATGCCCTAATCGATGCCGCTGTCGAATTGGGGATTCCTCGCAATCCCGACTATAATGGCCCTAGCCAAGACGGCGCGGGATATTTTCAGCGGACGATCTACAAAGGCTTCAGGCACAGCTCCGCCCGGGCCTTCCTTCGTAAGGCAATGAAGCGCGGCAATGTGGACGTCCGCACGAATAGCCAGGCCACGTCCATAATCTTCGAAGGCACAAAGGCCGTCGGCGTCGCATATATCACGGGAGGACCAGGCGGAGCTCGAGGCGAACTGCGTGCGACTCGAGAGGTCATCCTCACCGCAGGCGCGCTCAATACTCCCAAGCTTCTCCAACTGTCGGGGATCGGACCAGCGGACGTTCTGCGGCGCGCGGGCGTCAAGGTTTTCCATGAGCTCTGGGGCGTAGGCAACAACCTTCGCGACCACTACGCCGTTCGCATGGTTGCCCGTGTAAAAGGGTCAACGACCATCAACGATTTGGCCCAAGGCCCTGCCCTGCTTGGCCAGGTCGCCCGCTGGGTTTTTGGGAAACCGAGCATACTTGCAGTCAGCCCTTCACTGGTTCACATTTTCTGGAAATCCGATCCTTCGTTGCCGAGGCCTGACCTTGAGTTCGCGTGCGCGCCGGCAAGTTTCCGAGAGGGCGTGGTCGGGTTGCTCGACACGCATCCCGGCCTGACACTCGGCGTCTGGCAGGAGCGTCCGGAGAGTCTCGGCTTCGCCCATATCAAATCGTCGAACGTCTTCGAGCCTCCTGCGATTCAGCCCAACTATCTCACGCACGAGACGGATCAAAAGGCACTGGTGGGCGGTATGCGGCTGGCGCGGCAGTTGTTTCGGACCAACGCTCTCAGCAGATACATGGATGCCGAGACGTCTCCCACGCCAAATCTCCAGAGCGACGATGAGCTCCTCGACTTCGCGCGCCAGAAGGGGACGACGGTCTACCACATGATCGGCACCACCCGGATGGGGCCGCGCTCCGCCACGGGGACCGTGGTCGACTCACAGCTGCGGGTACATGGGCTTTCCGCCCTTCGCGTTGCAGATGCGTCGATCATGCCTTCAATGCCGTCCGCCAACACCAACGCCTCGACGCTTATGATTGCGGCGAAGGCGGCTGACCTCATCCTGGGACGGGACGCCGCGCCTCTCGAAACCCGGGAGGAACATGCTGCATGAGGAACGTCCTAGGATCATCAACGAAGTCGATGCGCGTCGTTGAGGTGCTGGACGACGCAACGTCCGCCTACGCGATTTCAGCCCAGACGTGCTTCGAAAACTTCCATGGTACGGCCAATCGACTGGCGGGGCTCCTGGTCGTTTTTGCCATCGCGAAGTCCCGTCATGTGCTCGACGTCGAGGTCCACGCCGCGGCAGCCGGCCTCATAAAGGCGGGAAATGAGGAGTTCCGCGCACTCCGGTCCACGCCTCGCAGCCAGCATTTTCACGGCCATCTCGCAAACGCAGGCAAGCTCCTGCGGGTCGCAATAGAGGAACTAAACCGGACGCTGGCGGGCTCCGCATCCGCGCGCGATCCGCTCGCGCCTCTACAGGCGGCGTGGTCGGAACTAAGAAGCGCGTCGAAATGCCTGCCGGGGTTTGAGGTGGTGGACTTCCAGCACTCGTGTTGCGCGCTTCATAACACCGTTATCAGTTGAATAGGGATCGGGAGGAGACCTTGTCTGACTACTCAATATGGATGCTTGAGTTCGCGTGGGTGCCGGACGCGCCTACCAGCTCTCTCGTCTACGGTCGACACAACGTGGGGAACGAAAAGCTTCCGTACTGCTACACCCTTCTGAAGGGTCACGGGAAGACGATTCTGTTGGACTGCGGCGTGAACTACGCCTCCCACGGGCGCGAATTCATGGAGCGCTTCAACGTTCAGAACTGGTTCTCGCCCAAGGAAGTCCTCGCCGAGGTCGGCTGTACTCCCGAGGAGATCGACCACGTGATCCTGACGCATGCGCATTTCGACCACATGGGTGGTTTGGAACTTTTCCCCAACGCGACCTTCCACATCCAGCAGGAAGAGCTCGCGGCATGGGTTTCGATGATGGCGCTCGACATGATCTACGCAGTTCAACTCACCCGAGAGGGACGAATGCGCGGCATTGACGGTAATGTCGACAACATTTTCCCCGGGATCGACGTCAGGATCGCTCGTGACACCCATACCGCCGGGTCGCAATATGTCGTCATCCGTAACGACGGCAAATCTACCAGCGACGACGTCTTCGTCTACACAGGCGACTTACTCTATCGTCATGACAATATGCACGGTGGCATCGCCGGTGACCCGATGTATCTCCCGGTCGGCCTCGCCTTTGGCAGTCAAACGAAGCTCATCTTTGCGACCCATGAGATCATGAAGTGCGCCGACTTCGACATGCGTCGAGTTCTCACGCCACATGAGCCCGCGATGACCAACGTGTATCCAAGCCGCACGACCAAGAACGGACACTACTTGATCGAGGTGACCCTTGCCGAGGGGCAGCAATCATACGTCTAACGCTCCCAAGGCGTGGTCGGGCGGGATGGCATTCGTGTGTAGCCGTCCCGCCCGACTAATTCCTAGCCGCGCTGCCGGCCTGGAGCCGAGTCACCGCAGTGGGGGAATCCCGAAAACTGTTGGGACAGTTGTTTTGTTGGCGTCCTGAACGGGCGCGGCTTCCAGTAGAAATCGTCGCTTTAGATGTCGTCAACCTGCTTCACGCGTGATGCGTTTACCCGACCGAACCCATTGGCGCCCTCGACGCTTGTGCGAGCGGTGAGATCGACGCCATCGGCTCTTTCCTCGACGAAGTCGTCGTGGTTGTAGAAAGCCGAGAAATCATGGTCGCGCCGGGCGATCTTATTGAGGTGTTCGGCAGATGCTTGATCTGTCATGTGGCAACCCCTTGCGATTGAGGAGCGGTTGAGCTCCAGTCCCAGTCTGAGATTGAATAAGTTGGAGTCCCCGCGCGGTAGTTTGGGGGAGCGGCTAGTCACTTACCGACAGCGCCTCACAAGGAGGCACGCCTTTGGCGCACCTCCTTGACTTGCATCACGCGGGGATGCCGCCGAGGCAGACGTATTTCATGGACAGGAAATCGTCCATGCCGTACTTCGAGCCCTCGCGGCCGAAGCCCGACTGCTTCACTCCTCCAAACGGAGCCACTTCGGTGGAGATGAGGCCCGTGTTCACGCCGACCATGCCGTATTCAAGTGCCTCGGTGACCTTCCAGACGTTGCGAAGGTCGTTCGCATAGAAATATGCGGCAAGGCCAAACTCCGTATCATTGGCGAGCTCGATGACTTCATCGACGCTCTCGAATTTGAAGACCGGCGCAAGCGGCGCGAAGGTTTCCTCGCGAGCGACCTTCATGTCCTTTGTCGCTCCAGACAGAAGCGTCGGCTGGACAAAGGTCCCGCCGTTCTCATGTCTTTTGCCGCCGACGACGACGGATGCTCCGCGGTTAACCGCGTCCTCGATATGGTTGTAGAGCTTCGTCACTGCCTCGTCATTGATCAACGGACCGATCGTCGCTCCATCTTCAAAACCGTCTGAGACTTTAAGAGCTGCTACGCGGCTGGCCAGCTTCTTCACGAACTTGTCGTAGATGCCGCTCTGGACATACAGGCGATTAGCGCAGACGCATGTCTGCCCGGCGTTCCGGAACTTGGACAGCATCGCTCCCTCCACCGCTTCGTCGAGGTCCGCGTCGTCGAAGACGATGAAGGGAGCGTTACCGCCGAGTTCGAGACTCAGCTTCATGATCTTCTGTGCGCCCTGTGCCATCAGGATCCGCCCGACTTCCGTGGAACCGGTGAACGTCAGCTTTTTGACGATAGGGTTCGAGCACACTTCCTCTCCGAACATCCGGGCGTTTCTTGTAGGGATGACGCTGAATAGACCGGATGGAACTCCAGCGCGTTCGGCGAGGATTGCGAGCGCGAGAGCCGAAAGCGGGGTCTCTGCGGCAGGCTTGAAGACGATCGCGCATCCGGAGGCGAGAGCCGGCGCGACCTTGCGGGCGACCATCGCGGATGGGAAGTTCCACGGCGCAATAGCGGCGACGACACCGACGGGCTGCTTGACGACGAGAAGACGCTTGTCGGCATGGTGGCCCGGAATTGTGTCACCGTAGACACGCTTCGCCTCTTCACCGAACCATTCGATGTAAGATGCGCCGTAAGCCACCTCACCGCGAGCTTCGGCAAGCGGTTTGCCCATTTCGGACGTCAGGATTACAGCGAGGTCTTCAGCGTTCTCCACGACGAGATCATAAAATTTCCGCATGATCGCGGCCCGCTCCTTCCCGGAGCGGGCTGCCCACTTTTTCTGTGCCCCCTTCGCGACGTCAATGGCAACGCGCACATCGTCCAGACCGGCGCTAGGAAGCGATGCAAGGATGTCGAGAGTGGAGGGATTCTGCACCTCGATCCGTTCGCCGCCTGCTCCCTCCCGCTGCCAGACGCCTCCCGCGAGCATTTCTTCACGTACGAGAGAAGGATCCTTTAGACGGTTGAGAAGAGTGTTGGAGACAGCCATCAGTGTTCCTTTCGAATGCCTACCTGTAGTTTCAGATCTGATTTCGTATGTGGGGCGATCGGGCGTAGATCGCGACCATCGGCACGATCAGCAGGCCGACGACCGCCTGCTGCGCAGGGAAACTGAGGCCGAGGCCCACAAGAAGCGACGTCAACACGGTAAGCACGAGGACGCCGAGAACGGTGGCGCCGTAACCGCCTGCCCCACCAAGCAGCGACGTTCCACCAATTACGACCGCAGCCACGGTCGTGAACAGGTACGGATCCCCGACCCCGACGAACCCGCCGCCCGAAAAGCCGAGAAGCAGCATGCCTGTGATCGCCGACATCGCGCCGCTGACGCTATGGATCACCGTCCAAACCTTGAACTCGGAGATTCCGAGGCGCGCGGCAGCAGTCCGACTTCCCCCGATGGCGTAGATGCTACGCCCGAACCAGGTATTGTGCATGAGCCAGCCCAGCGCGATGGCGACGACAGCCCAGATGATGATGACCGGGGGGATCGGCAGGCCGAAAAATTTCCCGTTGAACGCTGAGATGTTGCGCAGCCATTCGGGGACGGGGGCGAATACTGTCCCACCGAATTGCGAACCCAGCGACGTGTAGATCTGTACCGCCCCGACCGCGGCGAAGCCCACCCCGAGCGACATGATCAGTGCCTGGCCCTGGAGTTTGAAACTCAGGGCGCCATTGGTGGCGCCGACAAGGGCGCCCAGCAACAGCACCAGAACCATGGCTACGGGAGCCGGGAGCCCTGCCACCATTAGGCTTGGCAAAAGAATGTTGGCCCCCCCGATGATGTACGGGATGGAAAGATCCAGTGCTCCCACCAGAGCGCATAGCGTTTGTCCGATCGACGCGAGCCCGAGGAAGGCGGCAAGTAGAAGGATCGAACGCGCGTTCTGCGACGATACGAAGCCCGGAACTAGGAGTGCACCTAGCACGAGCAGGCATGCGAGCAATCCGAAACCGATCGAGATGCCTTTGTAGGTACGCAGCGGGTTCGACCGCATCGTCACGCCGGTATCAGTCTTCATGACCGTGGAAACCATTTTCGTTGTCCTCTCAAGCGGCGGCTCGCCGGCTGATCACGAAGACGTTGACGAGCAACGATCCGACCAGGATTAGGCCGAATGCCATCTGCGTGACGAAGCCCGACACGGTGCCGAAGTTGAAGGTGGAAAGCAGATAGGAAATCAGGAACATGTTGATGGCACCGAGCGTTGAACCCAATGCTCCACCACGCCCACCGGACAGGCTCGCGCCACCAAGTACCAGCGCCGTAACGGCCTGAAGCGTATAGGTACTCCCCTGAGTCGGATCGCCCGAAGAAATCAGCGCTGTGTAGCTCAGAGCGGCAAGCCCGGTGAAGGCGCCCCCGACGACATGAGCGATGATGCGGACCGTGTCGACGGGCACCCCGCTCGTGTACGCCATCCGTTCATCCGAACCGGTCATGCGAAGATTGCGATAGAACATCGTGCGCCGGAGACCAGCCCAAATGACGTATGCCGTCAGGAGCAGAAAGAGGACGGGGGAGAAAACACTCGTGCCGGCACCCCAACTCAACATCCAGTCCGGAGCGACACCCCCCGGCCGTGACATTACCATCAGGTTGATGCCGGAGAGCACGAGGAAGCCGGAGAGCGTAACGATGATTGGCACGACCCGGACGTAGATGATCACCAGAGCCTGTATAAGCTGGAAAGCTGCTCCAAGTCCGATCGCCCACCCGATGACCGCAACGGGATTGGTGACGCCGTGGCCGACGAGCCAAGTGATCAGGGTAACATTGATGAAACCCATCAGGGGTCCGACCGAGAGGTCGACGGCTCCCCTGCCCGCCATCACGATAGGCGTTATGGCAAGCGCCGTGAGGATGAGTGGCGTGGCGACGAGGATCGCGCCGGCGATGCCGTTCATTGTGAAGAGGCCATGGCCGCGTGTCGCGACCGCGGCCAGGAGCACGATGAACAGACCGGCCGGTACGAAAAGTGAGCGGTCTCGCGCGAGCTGTCGAATTGCGTTGCTGGGCATCATGCGGTCCTTTCCAGGTCGAACTCGACGGACGTGTTTCGGGACTGTCCGAACATTGCTGCGAGAATGGGCTCTTCGGCGATGTCACGACCAGAGAGCGACCGGAAGAGCCTTCCGGCAAAGAAGACGTCAACGCGATCGGCGAAGCCGATAAACTCCTCGATCTCACTCGACAGATAAATCACGCTGCCGCCCTTATCGGCAAAGATGCGAAGTTCACGGTAGAGGTCCCGCTTGGTCCCGAGATCAACCCCGCGCGCGGGATCGTTGAGGACGATGACCTGCGGATCGTTTGCGAAGGCTCGGCCGATCAGCACTTTCTGCTGGTTTCCTCCGGATAGCGACGTGATCTTGTTCGACGGGCTGCCAATCTTGATGCGCAATCGGTCGACCTCTCGCTTGAACATCGGCTTGAGCGAGGGCTTCCGGATCACCCCGAGCGGCCCCAGATTCTTGCGGTAGACCCCAATCGCTAGGTTTTCGAAGATGCTCTGCTGCGGAAAGATGCCTTCCCGCTTCCGGTCTCCGGAAACATAGGAGATCCCAGCCCTCGCCGCTTCGTCGAGTGTGCCCACCGAAGTCATTTTTCCCGTGTCGGCGGAGCGGACCTGAACGTCGCCTCCGAACGGCTGGGCAATCCCTGCGACGGCGCGAACAAAGGCATCCTGACCTTGTCCGTCGAGACCCGCCACGCCAACGATGGCTCCCTGAGGGAGATCGAAATCGAAAGCTGCCGCTGTCCTGTGGGTTGCGAGGTTCCGCGCTGTCAGGATCGCACCCGCGCCGTCGCGGCCCTTCGAGGCGTAGTCCTTTGCCTCGCTCGCACGACGGTCAGAAGGGGTCATCATCGCCAGCAGGTTTGCTTCCGTAATCTCGTGCTTCTCGAGCACACCGACGGTCACGCCGTCACGGAGGATTGTGGCTCGGTCGGCGATGCGCACGAGCTCCGCGATCCGATGCGTGACAATCAGGATTGTCGCGCCGCTGGCCCGCATACGGTCGATTTCCTCGTGAAGACGGATCGTAGAGTCGAGGTCCAGTGCCGCGGAGGACTCATCAAGGATGAGAACCTTCGGGCTGCGCAGGATTGCACGAGCGATGACGATCCACTGCTTGATACTGAGAGGCAGGCACCCGACGACTTCATTGAGATCAACCGGCTTGCCGACGAGACGCGCGAGGATTGTCTCAGCTTCACGCCAGCGATCGCCGGTGTTGCCCTCGGAGCGAAAAATGCCGTCCCGCCCGACGAACAGGTTGTCGAAAACGCTGGCTTCCTCCGCGACCAGCACTTCCTGGAAGATGGTGGCCAGCCCGACGCGTTTTGCGTCAACTGGGGAAGTGATCTGCTCGCCAAGGATGGTTACCTTGCCGGCGTCGGGGTGCAGCACGCCTGACATGATCTTTGCCATCGTGCTCTTGCCGCTACCGTTTTCGCCGACAATCGCGTGCACTTCTCCGGCATGGGCTTCGAAGTCACATTTCCTGAGCGCCTTTGTCTCGCCAAACGACTTGGCGACGTCGACCATCCTGATAGTGATTTCATTTTCCATTGCAGAACCTCCGGCCGCCCTGTCCGCCAGAGCAGCTTATCCGCATCGTCAGGAGTTCCGCCTGGCGACTGACATCGCCAGGCGGAATAAGGCTTACTTGACGGGCTTCCAGGGGTCGGCTGGACGCTCGAAGTATTGATCGGCGACAGCAGCCGGGAACCAGTCATCGGCCTTCGGCTCTACGAAATCCGTCGAATTGAGATCGCAGTCCTCGGGGATCGCCGCACGCACGTCTTCGATCGTGTACGGCAGAACCGGACGAAGGAAGGTCTGGACCTTGGGCCCCTGCCCTTCGAGCGTGCGGAGCATGATCTCCCACATCTGCTGCATCTCGCGACGAGGCGGCCAGATATGGAAGCTGGCGTCCACCCAGTCAGGGTTCTTCCGCCAGTAGCACGCCGCGGACGCCTCGCCACCGAGTGTAATCGGAACCATCGGACGGCCTGACTGAAGCATCGCGTTCAGCACGCCGTTTTCCTGAGCGCCCTGCGTAAGGATCCCGTCGATCTGGGCAGGGTTGGTCGCTAGGAACTTCTGGACTTCCACTTGTGCGACCTGGTCGGTCCACTTGCCAGCCACTTCGCCGACAACCGTGATATCCGGATACTTGGCAAGTGCTTCCTTCGCTCCCTTGTCGAAGCTGTCGGAAGACGCGAAGCCAGGGATACCCGAAACGAGAAGGACATTGCCCTTCCCATTTATCTTCTTAGCCAGCCATTCGGCCATTTGTGCGCCGCCCTGAGCGTGATTTGCGGCTCCGTTGATCGCATACGGCGACGTCACGTAACCTGAGAACGAGAAGACTGGAACGCCATGATTGTAAGCATACTCAATCGTCTGATTCAGCGCCGTGACGTTGGAGCAGCAGATGATGATGGCGTCGACGCCGTCGTCCACCATTTGACGCATCTGCTGAATCTGGACTGCATCCTTGAGGTCGGACTGCGTGACCACGACATCCGAAACCAGGCCCGCTTCCTTGGAACGGGGAAGGAGGTCATTCATGACCGCGTCAAGGGCGGCAGCGCGCCAGGTGTTCCCGGCATAGCTGCTAGCATAGCCGATTTTCCACGGCGGTCCCTTTTTAGGCTTGAAATCCTTGTAGACGCTGGCCCCGAGTGGAATCTGCGGATCGACGATCTTGTAGATTTCCTGCTCGGAAGCCGGCAGTTGGTCGACGCCATCGGCGTGGGCGACCGTGGTGAGGACGCCGATCGCAGTCAGCGTCCTCAAGGTGCATTTTAACATTTCCATCATATCGAACCTCCTCCCAGGGGTGTGTTTGTCAGGCAACTTTGGTGCGCGTTTCGGATGTCTGCTGAATTTCCTCCAGGATCGGCAGCAGGTACTTGCGAAACTCGGTGTAATCTTCGGTCACCGGAAAATGTCCGAGTTTTTCCATCGTCCAGAACTTGCTGCCCTTGACGAGGTCGGCGGCGATCTTGGTATCGGCCGGCGAAGTGTTCGGGTCGTACTCACCCGTGAGGAAGTACAGCATGCACTTCGACGTATCGATCTTGCTTGCCTCTTCAGGCGTAACGTTGTGATCGTAGTAGTAGTAATAGAGGTCGCCGGCGAAGATGCCCGGACCGCCGCAGCTGTATTCCCACTGGATTTCGCGAACGTTCGCTTCTGGCGAGTAGGGCGAGATGTTCAGCATCATAGCCGCGCCGATCGAAGTACGGTTGACGTTGGGATTGTCGAACTCTCGGCGGATGCCGGCCATGCCGACCTCAACATATTCGGCTGCGGAACGCAGCGCGCCTTCGACCGAAATGGTCGCCCGGAAATTGTCCGGATAGTTCGATGCCAGGTCGATAGCCAAGTGGCCGCCCATGGAGCTTCCCATATAGACGGGACGGTCGAGGCCGAGAGCCTTCGAAAGCACAAGCTGGAAGTCCATCATGAACTTCTTCGTCATATTGTATTCCGTCTCCCACCAGCGGACGCCGTAGGGTGGAAGCGACTTGCCGTGGTACGGCAGATCGAAGGCGATGACGCGGAAGTTCTTCGTAACTTCCTCGTCGCAGAGCAGGTGACGATATTGGCGGCCGTCGGAGCCTGCCGTGTGGCCGACAAGCAGCGGAATGCCCTGACCGGCTTCCTCGTAGTAGACGCGATATTCAATGCCGTCGATCGTCAGGTAGATGTATCGGCCGGTGATCGGATCGTGCTTGATCATGCTGCTGCTCCTTCCGTGCGTGCGTTGCGCATCAGCGTCGTCATGCGGTTGAGAGCTGGCAGATACGCGAAGGTCTCGTTGGTGTTGCTGAGGTGGAGGCCGTGCTTGACGCTTGACGATTGCAGGCACTGATAGAACGGAAGCGGTTTGTGCTGCAGCAGTGCCTCCCACTGTTCGCCCGTTCCGCGAATGACGATCTTGCACTTGTCGTCGTCGTAACTGGCCTCTTCAACGTTCGCCAATTTGCCGTCTTCGAAGTGCAGAGCGACAGAACGTTCGGGAAAATCCAGTTTAATGATGCCGGTGAGATACCGGGTTTCGCGCTTGAATTCGAAGTCCTCACGCGCGAGCTGGGTGAACTTCTCGAGATTGATAGCCAATTTCGGCTCCTCCCTTGTTGATCAGCGCGGGCAATTCCGCGCTTCGGTTGCTGCCGCCACTCCCCGTGACGACGGGTTAGATGCCCATTTCGTTGAAGACTTCTTGGGCGTGGCGGAAACTGTCGATGCCAGCAGGAACGCCCACATAGACCGCCACTTGCAGTAAGATTTCCTGGATCTCCTCTTTTGTGACGCCGTTGTTGATCGCGCCGCGCACGTGCCCCCTGAGTTCGTGGGGACGATTGAGGACCGAAATCATCCCGAGGTTAAGAATAGACCGAGAGCGCCTATCGAGGCCTGGTCGGTTCCAGATCTTGTCCCAGCAATACTCCGTCACGAGTTGCTGCATCGGCCAGGTGAAGTCGGTCGCCTTCCCAAGAGCGGCGTCGACATATTCATCACCCATGACTTCACGACGCGTTGTGAGCCCATTGGCGAATTGCTCGGACGGCACAGGCTGATCCCTACCGTTGATCTTGACTGTCGCTGCTTCCAATACGGTCATGCAACAAAACTCCCTACATTTTTCATTCGGGTATTATTGACAGATTAGCAGACAATCTGTCAATCTATTTCTGTAGGTTCAGGGCTTGGATCCCGTGAACCGCAACGGCGCTTACGCGTGGTCCGTCACGTACTGGATTATGCGGGTGTGATCCTCCGCAGGACCGAGCTCCCTCTGCGCCGCGTCCCAGGCATCGGCGGTGCTTGCGAGAGCCTCTAAGCGCAGGCCGAGCGTCTTAGCGAGATCGGCAGCAATTCGGATGTCCTTCGCCATGAGTCCCAGCGCGAAACCGGAGCCGAATGTTTCGGACAGGATGAACTGCTTCATCTTTACCTCCGTCGCATTGTTCTTGCCCGAGGAGGAGTTCAGAATGTCCACAATGGTGTCAGGCTCTAAGCCGAATGAACGGCCGAGAACCACGGCCTCAATAGCGGCGAGTACGCCAGCGCCAGAAACGAAGTTGTTAATTGCCTTCATCGCATGGCCCGATCCGACTGGACCAGTTTTAAAAACCTGCGAGCCTATCGCCTTGAGCAGAGGCTCCGCATCTTCGATGTCGGTTTCGGCACCGCCCGCCATGATAGTCAGGGTCCCCGACACGGCACGCTTGACGCCGCCGGACACCGGAGCGTCCACTAGCCTGAGTCCCCGTGCGACGAGCTCGACCCAGAGCTCACGAGTGTCGTTCGGAGCAGAAGAACTCATGTCAATGACGAGAGCGTTTCGCTTCAGGCCGCCGCAGGCGTTGCCGGTCAGGAGTGCATCGCGGACGATGTTGCCGTTGGGCAACATCGTAATGACGTAATCGGCGCCTTTCATAGCGTCCGGCATCGTCTCGGCGGCGTGACCGCCCGCTTCTGCAAGGATCTGTCGCGCGTCTTTCGAGAGATCAAATCCGAATACTTGGAAACCTGCCGAGATTAAGTGTTGGGCCATGGGCTGACCCATCGCGCCGAGGCCGATGAAAGCCACGCGCGGTGCGTTGACTGTCGCTGACAATTCTTCCTCCAAGTTCATGCAGGCATCAAAACGCCTGCTCGTCTTTCAGATGGAGTAAACGGATTATCAGACAATCTGTCAATCGGAAAATTCAAGATTCGTTGACGGCGTTCTTCCTCAGATACTCAAGCGCCACCTTGGCGGCTTGGTCGATGTGGTGTTTGCAGGCAGCCGCAGCCAGGGGGCCATTGCGATTCTTGATGGCCTCTGCGATTTCCTTGATTTCAGCGATACTGTGAGTAAGGCGACCCGGCTGTGTCATCGAGGTCATGCGCAACAGGTTGATTCGATTGTGGAGAGAGGTTAGCAACTGCCTGACGAAAACGTTTTTGCTGCCGTCCATCAGACAATTATAAAAAGCATTCTTGGCGTCAATCAACCGGCTTCCAACTCCGCTTTCAGCGGCGGCCTCGAACTCGACTACCGCCGCCTGAAGCGTCGCGATGTCCTGAGCCGTACCGTTTTCTGCAAATTGCTGCCCGGCGAATCCTTCGAGAAGAGCGCGCACCGTATACAATTGCGCAGCTTCCTCATACGTGATCGTGCTCACGACCGGCCCCTTGTGAGGAAAACTAGTAATGATCCCTTCGGCCTCTAACTGACGCAGGGCCTCGCGAACTGAGGTCCTTCCGACGCCGAGCATTTCGCAGAGCTCGCGCTCCACAAGCCGCTGCCCGGGTTTAAACCGGCCTTTAGCGATGGCCTGCCGCAGGGTCTCTTCGACTTTTACGCGCAAGGTCGCACTCTGTTTCGCAATCTGTAGATCTGACTCCATCACCATCACCAAAAAGGGACCGCACCCCGCACCACCACTTGCATACCACACATACATATGGCGGTTTTTGTTGAAGATATCAATGTGGATTGTCTGATAGCTGATAATCGGCCAACACGCTTGCGCTGATATTGTCCTCGCCGAGCAGGCTCTCATTGCTCCTGATCGTGAAATTGGTTGCCGGACCCCAGCCGTCCCGGCCGGCGCCACTAGTGAAAATTTCGGCTCTTGATCTTTAGCGTATCGATATGAAGATCCGATGTGAACAGATCCGTTGCCCGAACACCGCTCAATCGCCAGTGGGTGATTCTCCGCCAGGCTGATTGGGGCGGCGGCTGTCTGCATAGCAAGCCGCTGAGGGCTTCGCGGGCGCTCCATTCACCGGGCGTTGAGCACCGTGATTGACTGATCATGCCAGCTCGGGTTAAGAACTTCACCGAAAAAGGTATTACCTCATACCTCAAATCCAGGAGGAGTTCATGACTTCGGTTGCGCTGTTCGGGGCTGGTGGAAAAATGGGATGCCGCCTGACGAAGAATCTCAAGGGCTCTCGGTTCGATGTTCGCCACGTCGAAGTGAGCGCTGACGGCAAGGCTCGCCTTGAGAGAGAGCTTGGCATCGGCACCGTTGATGTCGATCAGGCACTTGACCGCGTCGACGTGGTGATATTGGCCGTCCCGGACACGGCAATAGGCAAAGTGGCCTCGAGCATTGAGGCGAAACTCCGGCCGGGCACGATGGTGATCGCGCTCGACGCCGCGGCTCCGGCGGCCGGACACCTGCCGGATCGTCCGGACCTCACGTACTTCGTCACCCATCCATGCCATCCTCCGATTTTCAACGACGAGACGGACCCGCACGCGAAGCGCGATTTCTTCGGAGGGGTGGCGGCCAAGCAGCACATAGTCTCCGCGCTGATGCAAGGCCCCGAAGAGCACTATGCTCTTGGGGAAGAGGTGGCCAAAGTGATCTGGGCACCTGTCATGCGATCGCACCGGGTCACGGTTGAACAAATCGCCTTGCTCGAACCCGGCCTGTCCGAAACGGTCTGCGCCTCGCTCCTTGTCGTCATGCGCCAGGCCATGGACGAATGCGTCGCGCGGGGAGTCCCGAAGGAAGCGGCTCGGGATTTCCTGCTCGGCCACCTGAACGTGCTAGGCGCGGTGATTTTCGAGGAAACGCCTGGCGTCTTCTCAGACGCGTGCAACAAGGCGATCGAATTTGGCATCCCTGCTCTGATGAAGGACGACTGGAAGAAAGTATTCGAGCCCAAGCAAATCGCGGACAGCATCCGGCGCATCACCTGACGACTCCTTTTTGTTCGAAATTGGCGCCGCAGGATCTATGGACGGACCATGGACAGTAAGCGCCAGCCCAAGATTCCAGTCGCCGCAGATGAAATCGTCTCGGAGGCAATTGCGTTCAGCAAGGCTGGCAGACGTTTTCGCGTTGGGAGGACACGTCCGAGCGGGTCAGATTTCGAACGCGGCTCGGAAACGGGAAACCTCGCCTTGGTGGAGGCGGCGACGAAGGCGATCGAAGCTGCCGGAGGAAGAGTGGCTTCATCAGCGGAGGCGCGAAGGATCATCGCCTAGTCCAGTTCTCAAAGCATTTTATCTTCCTTGGGAGGAGATAGTGAACGCATCGCACATGGCTATCCGCCTCCAGAAAAAGTTTCTCTGCCTTGTTCTGTGGTAATGACCTGATGGCGATTTCAGCCCAGGCCTACCTCAGGCAGTTGGGCCAGCACCCGGAAGTCGTAGGATATGACAACACTCCCCTGCTTGATTTCGCCGGCCTAAAGATCAGTTCAGTGACGATTCCGATCAGCGAGATGGTCCGCAATGGTGTTCTCTCGTTATTGAACCGGTGTTACGGGGAGTCGCACGAGCTGATACATGATTTCAGCACTCAGATCGTTGAACGGCACTAGTCCATTCTGGAGGAAATTCTCAGTGGCAGGTCACGCCGTGAACTTGGAAATCCTGCTTTGCAAGATCGACGCCGACGATGCTACGGCCACAGAGCACGCTGGCTCTTCTACGCGCTTGGTGTTTGCTGGCCCGTCGTCCATCTGGAACTTGGATAACATCTCGAAAAGCGAGGCTGCCTCTTTCGCGAGATTGTGGACGGCAGCGGTCGACTCTTCCACCATCGCTGCGTTTTGTTGTGTCGCTGATTCAATTTTTTCTACTGAGAAATTGATGTCCTTGAGCCCGTCGGCTTGAACGCGAGAAACTTGAGCAATGGCGTCGACGTTTTGATTAACACTCTGCACCTGAACAACGACTTGTCCCAACGCATTGCCGGCTTGGTGCACGCGCTGGACCCCATCATTTATATGTAGTTTAGATACCTCAACCAAGGACTTGATTTCTTTCGCGGCCGCCGCAGACCTTTGCGCCAGGTCTCTGACCTCCTGCGCAACCACCGCAAACCCACGGCCAGTCTCACCAGCACGTGCCGCCTCAATGCCTGCGTTCAACGCCAAGAGGTTTGTCTGAGACGCGATTTCATCGATAACGCCGATGATATTGCCTATTTCAACCGAAGAGGCCCGAATTTTCGTCATAGCCTCAACAGCATCGCGCATTATAGTGCCTGACCTCTCGACATTATCTTTGGTTTCACCGACCAGGACCCCTGCTTCGCGTGCTCTATGACTTGCGTCCACCACCTGCCTTGTCATATCTGCGAGGACCGACGCCGTTTGCTCAACAACTAAAGCTTGCTGCTCCGTCCTGGTCGCGAGTTCGCTCGAGGAAATACGGATTTCCTCAGCACCTGCAGCAATCGCCTGCGCATTATAGTTCACCTCGGACATCGCATCGCGAAGCTGGCTGATCGCTGAATTGAAGTCCAATCTGAGCGGCTCAAGAGCTTCCGTGAAAGGCCGATCGAGCTGGATGTGAAGATTGCCCTTCGACAATTGTTTCAACGCTTCGGCAACTTGCTCAACGGCTGAACTAGTCTGTTCGGCAGCCCGCTGGCGCTCTTCCCCTTCCTTCTCCAAACGCTCCCGCTCAGCATCCTGTCTGTGATGTTCGGCAATCGCATCGCGCTCAGCTTTTTCTGAGAGATGGGTCTTAAGGCTGGATATCTGCCTAGCTAGCTGGCCGATTTCATCCATTCGTCGCTCAATTACTCGGTCAATCTGCATATCGCCCGCTATCATTTGACGGACTGACTGCTGCAGCTTCGCCAGAGGCGCTATGATTGAGCGGGTAGTGAGCGCTGCCGCAAATATCCCGAACAAAGCAGCCACACTTAGCGCAGTGAGGGTCAGGGATTTAAACTCGTCAGAAGCCGCTTTGACTTTGCCGCCTACGCCCTGGTTTAATGCTTGCTCGTAATCGATTAATTTGTTCAAAGCACCAATCCATGCCGTCAACTTGGGTCGAAGTTGATTTAAGAGCAGTGGCTTTGCCTGGTCTTTTTTTCCATCCAGTGTCAGCTTGATAACTTCGGCGATTAGTGGTTCCGCTTCATTCTGAAATGCCTTCAGACCATCAACAATGCGATGCTCAGCGGCAGTGCTGAAGACATCAGCATTCACGGCCTTCTGCAATTCCGCAGCGTTGGAGGCATAGGCCGCCTGCAGCTTTTTCATCATTGCGATTGTCGTTGCTTTATCCGTATCTGAGTCGGTCAAAACGATGTCGCGCAATGCCATTGCTCGATCACGGACCGTTCCGAGCATATCAATGCCGTTCCGGTATTTTTGGCTATTACTGCCATTTATGAGGCTGAGCTTAGCGTTTATCTCATTCACCTGCCTGATTGACGAAAGGGACAGAACTCCCATTGCGAACAACAGCAACCCGAAAGCGATCGACAAACGCAGCGCCACGCCAAATTCCCGAATATCGCGCATAATTCCTCCGCCGCTGGAAGCAAATTTATTGAACGAGGTGAGTTAGCGTCTAGTCCATCTTTCCCGGCTGTCGACGCTTATGAGGCAAACCGTGCTGCGTCATGCAGCGGTATCGAAGTTCCACTTCGAGGGGTGGTATAACCTTATACCTAACATTCGAGTTAAAGTGGTCCTACTCAGATACCGACAACGAACGCCTCACAATTCATATTGGACAGCAGTGTTCGGAGATGCGGGGCACGGCGATGCTGCAATATCGTGCTCTAGCGTAGAAATCGGATGGTTGGCGTTCCCTGCAAACGTTACAGCGGAGAACGGTGGCGGGCGCCGATGGGCAGAAATTGGAGTTCGAGTCGGGGTCGCCGTTCCTCGTAGCGAACGGGCAGCGCCATCAATCACTGATGCTGGTGCCCCGGCGCAGCATCGCCACCAGCGCGCGTAGCGCTTCGGGTTGCTGCCGCCGGCTCGAATAGTAAATATAGAACGGTTCGCCTTCCGATGACCAGTCGGGCAGTACCTCGCGCAAACTGCCGTCATCCAGCAGCGGCTGAACCCGGTCGGCGATGCAGTAGACGATCCCGCCCCCACTGCGCGCGATGGAGAGCGCGACGTCGGTCTCGCTGACGACGATCGACCATTGGAGGTCCATGGCGAGCACTTCGCTTCCGCGTTCGAGCTCCCAGCGGTAGATCGCGCCGGTGCCCATGCGAAAGCCGATGCAGCGATGGTCGCGCAACGCTTCCGGGTTGGCCGGCATGCCTTTTTCTTCGAGATAGCTCGCGGACGCCACCATGACCCAACGGAGGGGAGGCCCGATCGGCATCGCGATCATATCTTCGGGCACACGTCCACCGAACCGGATGCCCGCGTCATAGCCACCGGCCACGATGTCGACCATTTCGTCCTGGACGATGATCTCGACATGAACGTCGGGATGGATGCGCGTGTATTCCGCCAGGACAGGCCCCAGGACGAGCCTAGCGGCATCGCTCAATACGTTAATCCGCAGCCGCCCGGCTGGGCTTTCACGGAACCGGTTCAGCGCTTCAAGCCCTTCGCTGATCTCGCCGAACCCTGCTTCCAGTCGCGCCAGCAGCTCCTCGCCCGCCTCAGTCAGCGTGACGCTGCGGGCGTTCCGGTTGATGAGGCGAACCCCAAGTCGAGCTTCCAATCCCCGCATGGCGTGGCTCAGAGCCGATGCGGAGACGTCCAGATCGAGCGCAGCCTTGCGGAACCCACCATGCCGGGCGAGTGCGACGAAGACGGTAAGGTCGCCGAGCGTAGTGCGCGAAAGTTGCATAGCCGCATCTTTCACTCAACGTCGCTGTTTATGCAACATAGTTTGAACAATATCCGTGCCGTCGTTCATGACGAGCAACTTAACTGGACCTCCGTCCGAAGAAATCGATGAGCAGCGCGGCGAGTTTCTCCGGCTCCTCGAGCGCCAGGCTGTGTCCGCAGCGCTCGAACACTTCATGACGCGATATGGTGACGCCAGCGCGCTCGAGGCTCTGCTGCACGAGATCGCCGAAGAAGTGGGAGGCGCCGATCGCCAGCACCGGGATGGACAACGGCTGCGCTGATAGCTCGCGATTGACCTTCGCGTTCACCAAGGTTGCCTTATAGGTGTCGAGCGTACCGCGCAGCCCGTGTGGTGTCGACAGCAGCGAGATCCATTCCTCGATCAAGTCCGTTGGCTGTGCAGTGGGATCGTAGCACTGGAGGTTGAGCCAATAGGTCCAGAACTCCCGCTCTTTCCCTGCGATCAGCATCTCGGACACGTCCGCCTTGAAGAAGAAGGGCACGTGCCATTCCCAGACGCCGCGACGCTCAGCGGCGTCGGTGACATTCTCCTCGGTCAGGAATGAGCGCTCCTCGAGGCCGAACCCCGATAACATCATCTCGGCGAAGGACAGTACGCGAACCCTTTCGGGGTGCCGGCCAGCTAAGACATAGGCGTATTCCGCGCCTCGGTCCTCGCCATGTACGAACGCCGTCTCGACCTCCAGCGCGTTGAGGACACCGACGAGATCATCCGTCATCAGGGGTGAGGTATAACCCTTCTCCGCGTAGGGATGGCCGCTGACTCCCGCGCCGCGTAGATCAGGCGCTATGACGCGAAAGTGGGGGGTCAGGAGGGGCAGTAGCGATCGCCAGTAGATATGCGTCTTGGGCGTGCCATGGATCAGCAACAGCGCTGGCCCGGCGCCGGCCTCAACGACATGCAGTTCGACGCCGTTGGCACGGATGCGGTGCTGACGGGCGGGCGCGCCGTGATGGTCGAGGAGCCGGATCACGAGCTGGGTTCCTTTACGAGAAGGGCGTACGGGATAAGACCAGGTTCCGGCCAGGCGGTCCGCATCACCCGGCCGGTGGTCGACAAGGTGACATAGGCAGTGCCGGGATCGCGGGGATCGAAGCAGAGGTTGGTGGGGAACTCCTCGGGCGTGGCGATGGTCGCGACCAGTTCGCCGGCCGGCGAGACGACCGAGAATACGCCCTTGTGCTGCGTCGCGATCACGACGTTGCCCGCGGCGGTCACCTTAAGGCTGTCGAGGAGCTGCGCGTCGGGCGCCTGCCACAAGAGCCGGCCACCGTGCCCGTGACCGGGCTCATGGACGAGGCGACCTGGCGCCTCGATCGTCCACGCCCACAAGCGACCAGCGCCGTATTCCGTCGCGTAGAGCGTCGTACCGTCGGGCGAGAGGCCGATACCGTTCGCGCCAGTGATCAGCGGATAGGCGACGGCGCGGGCTACTGATCCGTCGCCGGCGGACCAATAAACGCCGCCATAGCTGCGCGACCGCTCGCCTTCACGGCCAAGGTCGGTGAACCAGAAGCTGCCATCGGGGGCGAAGACGAGATCGTCGATCGCCTCGAGGGGGCGGCCATCCACCTTATCCAGCACGCGCGTAGTGGCGCCGTTGGCCGGATCGATGCGTTCGATCCGCGCGTCGTACCCGGTCGTCCCGAAGCCGGCGGAAATGGTACGCTCGCCATCGCGCGACCACTTCATGGCGCCGCCATTATTGGCGATGTAGATGCTGCCGTCCGGCGCTTTGGCGAGGCCATTGGGCGCCCCACCGGTATTGGCGAACACCGATACGTCGCCGCCGCTGATGCGGCGCACCACACCGCCTTTCATATCTCCAAGGAGAATGGTGCCGTCGGCAAGGACGAGCGGGCCTTCGGGGAACCCCACATCTGCCGCGACGGGCTCGAAGTGAAGATGGATTTGGGTCATGAGCCTTTATCGGGACGTTGCTGTCGCTAATCAAATCGACAACGTCGCGCTGCGGTTTCGTGAGGCAGATCGAACGGTGCGTTGAGCACAATTCTCGCATCCGATGCCCACCTAACGAGTTGTAGACTCTGGAACGACCTTCCGGTCCTAAGCAAACCCGGAGCTAAACATGGCTAACCGCAAGCGTATCGCCGTCACCGGCGCACTCGGCAAGATCGGCACGGTCCTCGTCCCTTATCTAAGGGACAAGGCCTATGACGTTTTCCTTGTGGACGAGATCGCGCCATCCGATCCAAAAGAATCGGCGATTGTCGCCGACCTCACCGACTTCGGCCAAGCGCTTGATGCTCTGTCGTCGATCGGCGCCGATACTTATGCTCGCGCGGAGCCCGGGGCGTTCGACGCGATCGTTCATCTTGCCAGCATGCCGCACCCGCGCATGAAGCCGGATGCCGAAGAGCTCCGCATCAACATGATGGCGACTTACAACGTGTTCGAGTCCGCGCGGCGTCTCGGCGTCAAGAACGTCATCTGGAGCGCGAGCGAGGTCGCCACCGGTATCCCCTACGACATGACCGACGCTCCCTATGTGCCCGTCGACGAAGATTATCCGATGCGTGGCTACAACGTCTATTCGCTGAGCAAGGTGCTCGGCGAGGAAATGGCGCGCCAATTCTGTCTCAACGATCCCGAGATGCGCATCACCTGCCTGCGCCTCTCCAACGTCATGAACCCCGAGGAGTATGAGGGATTCGAGGAGTGGCAGGACGACTCCACCAAGCGTCTCTGGAACTTCTGGACCTACATCGACAATCGCGACGTCGCCCAGGCGGTCGCGCTGGCGATCGAATATGACGTCCGCGGCAAGGACGAGTTCTTCATCACCAGCGATGAGACGGTGATGCGGACGCCGACTGCCGAGCTGCTCGACAAGCATTTCCCGAACATCGAGCGCCGCAAGACGTTTAGCGGCAACGAGGTGGTCATCTCCAATGAGAAGGCCAAGCGGGTGCTCGGCTATCAGCCGCAGCATCGCTGGACCGACAAGAAATAGGCCCCGAGCGATGGCGCGCAAACCGCTCATCATCGAAGCTCGGATCAACGAGTACACGCCGCGTAGCGAGAACAGACACATCCCGTTTTCGCCAGTGGAGATCGGCGAAGCTGCGGCGCGTGCCTGTGGGGCGGGTGCCAGCATCGTCCATTTCCATGCACGCCGCGACGATGGCTCACCCGACCACCGTGCCGAAACCTATGCAACGGCGATCCGCGCCATCCGTGAGCGGTGCGAAATCCTGGTCTGTCCGACGCTTGGCCAGATCACCGCTGGCGGCGAGGATGAGGATCGGATCGCGCATAGCGAGGCGCTGGCGGGCGATCCCACCACACGTCCCGATATTGCGCCGATCGACACCGGCAGCACCTACATCGACCGGTTCGAACATGGCGGGTTCCGCTCCGGCGACCGGACCTGTGTGAACCGCACCGAGATGTTGCGCTTCTTCGCCGAACGGCTGCGCACGCTTGGCGTCAAACCGCAGTTCGTCAGTTGGGCTGTCCCCTTCACGCGCATGTTCGCGGCACTTCGTGAGATCGGCCACGTTGACGCGCCTGCGTGGTTCCTCTTCGAGTTGACGGATGGCGGCATTCTGGGCGGCCATCCTGGTACGATCGACGGTTTGGAGGCGCATCTACGCTTCCTTCCCGACGGACCGCTCGAATGGTCCCTCTCGAATAAAATCGGCAACGTGACCAGTCAGGCCGCGCTCGCCATCGAGCGCGGCGGTCACGGTTGGCCGGAACTCGGCTGCCCGGATAACAGCGCCGTCATCCAGTTCATCGCCAACCTGTCAAGCGCCATGGGACGCGAGGTAGCTTCAGTCGCACAAACCCAGGACATGCTCGGTCTGTGATCCGGGTAGCACGAGAAAGATAAGGACTATGACACAGGACAAGGTTGTTGCCGCCCCGCACGGCCTGGCGCCCGCTCAGATCGCGCTCGGCCTGGGCGGCCTCTTTATAGGAACCGGCGAGTTCGCCGCCATGGGGCTCGTGCCCGGCATGGCGCAGTCCGCCGGCGTCTCCATCCCGCAGGCCGGCAATTTCATCAGCGCCTATGCGCTCGGCGTCGTCATTGGCGCGCCGGCCCTGGCCATTGCGACGTCGCGCATGGAGAAGCGCAACCTACTGCTGCTTCTCGCCGCGATCGTACTGGTGGGCAATCTCGCCTCCGCAGTCACTCCGGGCTTTCTCGGCATCGCGGCTGCGCGCTTCGTCGCGGGGCTGCCGCATGGCGCCTATTACGGAACGGCCTCGATCGTCGCGGCAGCCATGGTGCCGCCCTCACAGCGCGCGCAGGCGATCGGCCGCGTTATGTTGGGGCTGGCCGCTGCCAACCTGTTCGGCGTGCCGCTGACGACGTGGCTTGGCCAGAGCTTTGGCTGGCAGTCGGCTTTCGCACTGGTCGCCGTTGGCGGCGCCTTGCTCTTGATCATGCTGCGCCCCCTCATTCCCGTGATCGAAGCGGACGAGGACGCAAGTCCACGGCGTGAGCTGTCCGCCTTCACCCGCCCGCAGATCTGGTTGACGCTCGCGGTTGCGACGATCGGCTTCGGCGGCATGTTCGCCGTCTACAGCTACATCACGCCGACCCTGGTTCAGGAAGCCGGCGTGGCCGTCGGCACGGTACCGCTGTTCCTCGCGGCGTGGGGCCTGGGCATGATCGTCGGCAACATGGCCGGCGGGTGGCTCGCGGACCGGGCACTGATCCCGTCGATTTTCGGCATCATCGTCTGGAACATCGTGTTCCTCGCCCTCTTTTTTCTCGCCGCACCCAACCCGATCCTGGCCGGCGCGTCGCTCTTCATGATCGGCATCGGGTTCGCGCTCGTGCCTGCGCTTCAGGCGCGCCTTATGGACGTTGCCCGCCAGGCGCAGTCCTTGGCCGCCGCGATGAACCATTCGGCCTTCAACCTGTCCAACGCGATCGGTGCGTGGACAGGCGGGCTCGCGATCGCAGGCGGTTACGGCTGGCCGTCGACCGGCCTCGTCGGCGCCGCGCTGGCGGCGGGCGGCTTGGCGATCATGACGGTCTCGGCGCTGCTGATGCGCCGTGCTGCCCCATCTCAGGAGACGAAATATGAAGCCTCACGTCATCTGCCACATGATGAGCCCGCTCGACGGTCAGCTCGTCGTCGATCAGTGGAGCCCGTCGACGGACCGCTCGTCGGACGATCTGGTTGCCGAATATGACCGCGTGCACGACGAGCTGGAATGCGATGCCTGGATCGCCGGGCGCGCGGTCGGCGAGGAGTTCGCGGATGGCGAGCCCCATCCGCCGAGCGATCATGGCGAGGTCGAAGGGCCGGTCCACGTCGCCCGTGCCGGCGCCGACGATTACGCCATCCTGATCGATCAGGACGGCAAGCTCCACTGGACCGGCCCTGAGGCTTTCGGCGCGCCGATCATCATGGTTCTAGGCCGCGATGTGCCGGATGCGCATCTGGCGGAGCTCGCTGCCGACGGCATCTCCTACATCGTCGCCGAGGGCGAGACGATCGACCTTGCCGCGGTCCTCGAGATCCTCGCCGATCGCTTCGGGATCAGGCTCTTGCTCCTGGAAGGTGGCGGCCGCACCAACGGGACGTTTTTCAAGGCCGGGCTCGTCGACGAGAGCAGCCTGCTTCTCTTCCCTGCGATCGGCGGGCGCAGTGGCAGTCGGACCTTGTTCGAGGCCAGTCCCGACGGGCTTGCCGACCATGTTCGCCTCTCGATCAGCGCGAACGAAATGCGGCGCAATGGCGTCGTCCATCTCCGCTACTCCGTCTCCTACGTCTGAGACGGCTTCCCTCCAGCATATAAGGAGCATCTCATGAAGACATGGTTCATCAGCGGCGCGTCGCGCGGCTTTGGTCGCGAGGTGGCGTTGGAGGCACTTCGGCGCGGCGACTGCGTCGTCGCGACCGCCCGTTCCCTCGACGCGCTCGACGATTTGGTCGCGATCGATCCCGGACGCGTCGCGGTCGCCCAGCTCGATGTTACCAAGCCGGATGAGATCGCGCGTAGCATCGAGATCGCGCGCGAGCGCTTCGGTAGCATCGACATTCTCTTCAACAATGCCGGTATCGGCTATTTCGCCGCCGTCGAAGAGAGTGACGACGCGCACGTCCGTCGTCTCATGGAGATCAACGTTTTTGGCCTCGCCGCAGTGACAAAGGCGTGGCTGCCGCACCTGCGCGAACAGCGGTCCGGCCTGATCCTCAACACATCCTCGATCGGTGGCATCCGGTCCTTTCCCACCGTCGGCTGGTACAACGCCTCGAAATTCGCGGTGGAGGGCCTTTCCGAGGCGCTGGCGCAGGAGATCGAACCGCTCGGCATCAAGGTTGTGATCGTCGAGCCCGGTCCGTTCGCGACCGACTGGGCGGGCAATTCGGCGGCCGAAATATCGGAGGCCGACGCGATCGCCGACTATGATCAAACCGCCGGCAAGCAGCGTCGCACCTTCCGCGGGAACGTCGGCCAGGAGCCCGGCGATCCCGCCAAGGCCGCGCGCGTCATCGTCGATGTCGCGCACGACGATCATCCGCCGCTGCGCCTGCCGCTCGGCAATTTCGGCTACGACGGCATGCTCGAGAAGTTCGACATGGTCCGCAAGGACGTGGCGCCGCGAGAGGCGGCCAGCCGCAGCGCCGACCGCGACTGAGGAGCCAGCGATGACCATAGACTTCTCCCCCGTCGGCTTTCTTGGGTTCGACGTCTTCGGCACCGTCGTCGACTGGCGTACGGGCGTTGCACGGGCGTCCGAGCCGTTTCTTGCCAGGCACGGCATCGAGGTCGACCCGCTCGTCTTCGCCGACGAGTGGCGGGCCCTCTACCAGCCCGCCATGCAGAAGGTGCGGGCCGGCGAGCGCCCTTGGGTCAAGCTCGAGGTTCTCAATCGCGAGAACCTCGAGACCGTCCTGTCGCGCCACCACGCCGATTTTGGCGGGATTGTTGAAGCCGAGCTGGTCGACCTCAACAAGGCATGGGAGCGGCTGGATCCCTGGCCGGACTCGGTGGAGGGCCTTTCGCGGCTGAAGGGCAAGTTCGCAATCGGCCCGCTCTCGAACGGTGACATCGCCGGGATGCTCAACCTGGCGCGGTTCGGTGCCTTGCCGTGGGACGTCATCACCGGCGCTGAGGTCACGAAGAGCTACAAGCCGATGCCGCAGACCTATCTGCGCTCGGCGGACGCGGTTGGTCTGCGTCCAGACCAGGTCGGAATGGTCGCGGCCCACAATGATGATTTGAAGGCCGCTCGCGCTGCAGGGCTCCGCACCATCTTCGTGTGCCGTCCTCACGAGCACGGCCCCAATCAGACCACCGATCTATACGCCAAGGAAGATTGGGACGTGATTGCCGAAAGCCTGACCGAGGTCGCCGACGCGCTCGGCGGCAACTGAACCTCAAAGGAGAAATCGCATGACGAACCCCGACATTCGTCCGCTTGCGCTCGTCACCGGCGCATCCAGCGGCATCGGTTATGAGCTGGCGCGCCTGTTCGCGGCCGACGGCCACGACGTCATCATCACTGCGACCGGCACCAACGGTGACCTGAACCGCACCGCGGATGCAGTCCGCGCGACCGGTGCAGAGGCAATCATCGTCGAAGCCGACCTCACTGACTACGACGGTGTCGAGAAGCTCTCCGATGCGGTGAAGCAGACAGGTCGCCCCTTGGCGGCCGCGGCGCTCAATGCCGGCTTCGATGTCGGCGGCTATTTCGTCGGCCAGACCGATCTCGCGTCCGAGATCAAGATGATCCAGCTCAACGTGACCTCGCAGGTCCACCTCACCAAGCGCCTGCTGCCCGACATGGTGAAGCGCGGAGAGGGCAGGCTGCTCTATACCGCCTCGATCTCGGGCACGATGCCGACGCCTTATGAGGCAGTGTATGGCGGCACCAAGGCGTTCCTGATCTCCTTCGTCGAGTCCGTGAAGGAGGAGAACAAGGACAGCGGCGTCACTTTCACCCTGCTGCTGCCGGGTGAGGTCGATACGCCCTTCTGGCATCGCGCCGGCATGGACACGACCGAGCTGGGTCTCGGTGTGAAGGCCGCGCCGACCAAGGTCGCACAGGAAGGCTATGAAGCGATGAAAGCGGGCAAAGACCGCATCGTGTCGGGCAAGCCGGGCAGCAAGTTCATCGGCCGCGTCGTCAACAACATCCTCCCCGACACGCTCAAGGCCGCGGCGCACGCTGGCGGCGCCGAGCCCGGGTCGGGCCTGAAGGACTGAGCGCGGCGATGTCGGTGAACACAGCATCCATGACGGCGCCCCGGAGTGGGATCGCCCCGGTCCATCACCGCACGGCGTGGCACTGGCGCGACTCGTTCTGGACCGGGGCGGGTTGTTCATCGGCGCCGGCGGGTTCGCCGCGACGGGGCTCCTGCTGGACTTCGCCCCCTCGGTCGACGTCGGCCTCCCGGAAGCCGGTCATCTCATCAATGCCTAAGCACTGGGTGTGGCGGTCGGCTCGCCAGTCCTCACAGTGGCGACAGCAAGCGCGTTGTCAGCGGGGCCGCTTGCTACCGCTGCGTCATCGACATGAACACGGTGCACGCCTGAGCGCGGTCGTCCGGAGCTCATCAACCAGGACCAAAGCCATGAACACCATTGACCGACATGGAATGCCCGAGCTGCCGCAGCTCGGCTGGCGCTCGGTCGACACCGGGGGCGGCGTCCGGATCCGCTACGGTGTGGCGGGTGATGGCGCCGCCACCATGCTGCTGATCCACGGCTATCCGGAAACCGCGATCGCCTGGCGCAAGCTGGTCGGTCCGCTCACAGCTGCGGGGTTCCGGGTGGTCACACCGGACGTTCGCGGTGCGGGCGGCTCCTCCCGGCCGCTGGATGGCTACGACAAGCTGACCCTCGCGGCGGACTGCGCGGCGGTGCTTGACGATGCAGACATCGAAGGCCCGGTGATCGTCGTCGGCCACGATATCGGCCTTATGATTGCCTATGCCTTTGCCAGGCGATTTCCCAAGCGCACGAGTCACCTCGCCGCGCTCGACGCGCCCCTGCCGGGCACTGATGCGTTCGACAAGGCCTCGCTCGACGACAGCCGCGTCTGGCACTTCCATTTCCACCAGGCGCGCGACATTCCGGAAGCGCTGACGGCTGGTCGCGAGAGTTATTACCTCGATCGCTTCTGGCACGATCTCGCCTATGACGCGGGTGCGATCGATGCGGCCACCAAGGCGTCCTACGTTGCCGATTTCAGTGGCCCCGGCGGGATGCGCGCTGGCTTCGAGCTGTACCGCGCCTTCTCGCGCGACAGAGAGGAAAACCGAGCCGCCCTGGCGCGCGACGGCAAGCTGACCATGCCCGTGCTCGCGATTGCGGGCGAGGCAAGCGCCTTCGCGGCCATTATCGAGCCGATGATGCGTGAGGTCGCCGAGACGGTCACCAAGGCAATCATCCCGCAGGCGGGGCACTGGATCGCCGAAGAGAATCCCGGCGCGCTGGCCAACGCGCTGATCGGGTTCGCCCGCACGGAGGTATGGCCATGAACGACGACATCCTCGCCTCCGGCCGCGTGGCCGTCACCACCGCTGCCGCTGTCGGTCTCGGCGCAGCAGCCACACGGCACTTTACACAGACGGGCATGAGCCTGGGCATGTTCGACGTCGCCCTGTTGATGAACAGTGCCGGCATGGTGGCGATGCCGGAGCCATTCACCACCAATCTCTGTTTGGACCGCACGCGATCCGATGATCGCTTGCGACGCTGTCTCCAGAGGCAGGCTTGCCCGCATCCGCTGGACGAGTCGGGTCTCGTCCCCTCCTTCGAACCGAACTTCACCGAGCCGTCCGCGATCGCCCCCGAGCGGACATCCTGAAGTTCGGCCCGCGAACCCGGGCCATCGCCTTTTGCCGGGATCCGAACAGGCGAGCCGTCAGCAACGGAGACACGACCATGAATTATCTGGAGAATGCAGTAACCGTCATATCAGGCGCCGCGTCCGGCATCGGTGCCGCGTCCAGCCGGCGTCTGGCCGGGGCGGGCGCGCGCATGGTGCTCGGGGACGTCGACGAGGGCGGCCTCAAGAAGGTGGTGGCCGATATCGAATCCGCAGGCGGCAAGGCCGTCTACAAGGTGACTGATGTCACCCGCGTCGAACATTTTGAAGCGCTCGTCGCGCTGGCGAAGAGCACCTACGGCCCCGTCGACATTCTGGTGAATAACGCCGGCCTGATGCTCTTCTCTTACTGGAAAGAGCGCGCGATCACCGACTGGGACAAGATGATCGACGTGAACCTGCGCGGGTATCTGCACGGCATCGCGGCCGTCCTACCCACCATGCTCGAGCGCAAGGCGGGTCGCATCCTCAACATCGATTCCGTTGCAGGCCACCGTGCAGGCGAAGCGGGCGGAGTATATGCCGCGACCAAGTTCTTCATCCAAGGAATGACGGAGAGTTTGCGCAAAGAGGTCGGTGTCTCGCACGGCATCCAAGTTGGAATGGTAAGCCCCGGCGTGGTCGGTACGGGCTGGCCCTACAAGCTACGCGATGGCGAAGCGAAGAACGTCGCCATCGATCTCTCCAAGCAGGCGATCAAACCGGAGGCCGTAGCCGAAGCGGTGGCTTTCGCGCTGAACCAGCCGCCTGGCGTCGCGATCAACGAGGTCATTGTCGCTCCTGTCGATCAGGCCTGGTGATACGCCCGGAAGCCTGCGGTGATGCCGAGGAGCTGGGTGAAATCCTTCACTGCTACGACGCGCCGTTCGCGATGGCTAATCGTTGTGCGGATCGAGTGTCGCCCCCAACGCAGGGATCTCGAAAAGGATTCGAGGGTGCCGGATATCGCCTTTGATTTACGCTATTTGCGATACGCGCTTCGCGCTGCTGAGCATGGGAGCTTTCGGCGCGCGGCAGAAATACTTTCAGTGTCGCAGTCTACCGTTAGCCGGCGGATCCAATACTGGAACGGCGTATTGGTATGGCCCTGTTTGAACGGCATGGCTCGGGCGCCCGCATAACGCCGGCTGGCGAACGCTTCCTCAGGGAGGCGGCGATCGGTGCGAAACACCTTCACAAAGCTTGTTGATACACTCGCTAAGGCCAAACGTGGTTCTGTGGGAGTGCTTCGCGTCGGCTTAACGGTCTGCCTTGCCCATGGCTTTCTGACCGAGCTGCTCGCGGCATATCATCGTCGCTTTCCCGCTATCGAGCCGCTGGAAGCAAATTTATTGAACGACGTGAGTTAACGTCTATTCGATGTTTCCGGGCTGTCGACGCTTATAAGGCAAACCGTGCTGCGTCATGCAGTACTACCGGAGTTCCACTTTAAATGATTATATAACCTTAATACCTAATACCTTGAATTCGGATTAAAACGGTCCCACTCCCAACAACGAACCCCTCACAATTGGTATTGGACAGCGGCGTTCGGCGATCTCCGCGGCCGACCGGTCGCCCGAAAGAGGTGTGTTTACAGTATTTCAGATGGACGCATGCCGCCGATAGATTTACTTGCCTAGGAGGGATTGGTGTTTCAGGCACAAAAGAGAATACGGTCCAGCAACTGGCATACAGCCAGTAAAAAAGACCCCGCAGGCAAAGCCTGCGGGGGAAACGCCCTGTATGAGACCGGTGGGAGACCCGGCTCACGTTCACAGAGCGAGGGAATGCTAAGAACTTAGTCTATCAATCTAAGCAGCTTTTCGAGCGAGGACTTGGCGTCGCCATAAAACATGCGCGTGTTGTCCCTGTAGAACAGCGGATTTTCGATGCCCGAGTAACCAGTGCCTTGGCCTCGCTTCGACACGAATACCTGCTTTGCCTTCCAGCATTCGAGCACCGGCATTCCGGAAATTGGAGAGTTCGGGTCTTCCTGTGCTGCAGGGTTGACGATGTCGTTCGAGCCTATGACGATTGCCACGTCCGTTTCCGGGAAGTCATCATTGATTTCGTCCATTTCAAGAACGATGTCGTAAGGCACCTTCGCTTCCGCAAGCAGCACGTTCATGTGACCGGGGAGACGGCCAGCTACTGGATGGATTGCAAAGCGTACGTTCTTGCCCTTACTGCGCAGCTTGCGGGTCACTTCCGAAACCGCACCTTGAGCCTGTGCCACCGCCATGCCGTAGCCCGGAATGATAACGACAGAGTCAGCATCATTGAGCGCAGCTGCAACTCCGTCTGCATCGATGGCCACCTGTTCACCGATTATTTCCGTCGCCGGAGCCGTCGTACTCCCGAAGCCACCGAGGATGACGGAGATGAAGGACCGGTTCATCGCCTGGCACATGATGTAGGAAAGAATTGCACCCGACGAGCCAACCAGAGCGCCAGTGACGATAAGGAGGTCGTTGCCGAGTGTGAAACCGATGGCCGCAGCTGCCCAGCCCGAGTAACTATTCAACATGGAGACCACGACTGGCATGTCGGCTCCGCCAATGCCCATGATCAGGTGATAACCGATGAATAGAGCCAAAATGGTCATGGCAGCGAGCGGCCACAAATCATTACTTTGAAAATAGAACCCCAAGAGGATAACCGAAGCGATCGCGCAGCCGGCATTGAGAACATGGCCCCCCGGCAACTTCATAGCCTTGCCATCAATCTTGCCTGCGAGTTTGGCAAATGCAATGACCGAACCCGTGAAGGTGACGGCACCGATGAACACGCCGAGGAACACCTCCACCTTCATGATCGATACTAAGACACCAGACGGGTCTGCAAGTTTGTGTGCCAAAACTTTCGCAAAGCCCGTCAGACCTTCGCGAGTCGTTTCGTCCATTCCGGCTACATCCGCTAGCTGGAGATGTGCGTTGAAACCGATGAATACGGCAGCGAGGCCAACGAATGAATGCAATGCTGCGACGAGCTGGGGCATTTCGGTCATCTGCACGCGCCTGGCAACAATCGCACCGAGCGCAGCGCCGACGAGGATGACAGGAAGGATGAGCGATAGAGAGCTGACGTCGGGCGAGAGGATGGTGGCACCGCCAGCCAGGACCATCCCGACCACGCCATACCAAACAGCTCGCTTGGCGCTCTCTTGGCCTGATAACCCCCCAAGCGACAGGATGAACAGAACGGCAGCGAAAAGGTAGGTTGCTGATACAAGTCCAAGATTCATTGGTGCCGCCCCCTCACGACCTTTGGAACATGGCAAGCATGCGGCGGGTGACCATGAAGCCGCCTACGATATTGATAGTGGCAACCAGAACCGACAGTGTAGCGAGGATCACGACCAGCCAATTTCCCGAACCGATCTGCAAAAGGGCCCCGATAACCACGATGCCAGAGATCGCGTTGGTAACGGCCATCAGCGGAGTGTGCAGCGAATGGCTTACGTTCCAGATCACCGAGAATCCGATGAAGCAAGCGAGAGCGAAGACCACAATGTGCGCCATAAACTCAGACGGCACATAGGACCCGATCAAGGCTAGAAGCAGAGCACCAATAACGAGCAGCCCCACCTGACTGGTCGTTTGCTTGCGAAAGGCGGCGGCTTCCGCGGCCCGCACTTCTTCCGCTGTCGGCTCCCTCACCTTCTCCTTTGGTTTGGCGGGGGCAATGGCCTGGATCCTCGGAGGCGGTGGCGGATAGGTGATCTCGCCGCCCTTGGTCACGGTCGCGCCGCGAATAACGTCGTCTTCCATGTTGTGGTTGATCACGCCATCCTTGTTAGGCGTGAGATCGGCCAGCATGTGGCGGATGTTCGTCGAATAGAGGATGGAGGCCTGAGCCGCCATGCGGCTCGGGAAATCGGTATAGCCGATGATGACCACACCGTTCGGCGAGACGATACGCTGATCGGGAACGGTTAGATCGCAGTTGCCGCCGCGCTCGGCGGCCAGGTCGACGATGACAGAGCCGGGCTTCATCATGGCGACCATGTCTTCCAGCCAGAGCTTGGGAGCTGGGCGACCAGGTATCAGCGCCGTGGTGATGACAATATCTATTTCTGGCGCAAGGGCTCGGAATTTGGCGAGCTGCTTCTCGCGGAATTCCGGCGAGGAAGGCGCCGCATAGCCACCCGTTGCAGCGCCATCCTGGTTTGCTTCGAATTCAAGGAAGACAAAGTTCGCACCCATGCTTTCGATTTGTTCGGCCACTTCGGGACGAACATCGAAGGCGTGTACTATGGCACCGAGGCTGACAGCCGTACCGATCGCTGCAAGCCCAGCTACGCCGGCACCAACTACGAGAACCTTTGCCGGCTGCACTTTGCCAGCAGCCGTCACTTGGCCAGTGAAGAAGCGGCCGAACTGGTTGCCCGCCTCAATGATGGCGCGATACCCGGCGATGTTGGCCATGGAGGACAGCGCGTCCATTTTCTGTGCACGGGAGATGCGTGGCACCATGTCCATGGCAACGGCCGTGATGTTCTTGTCCCGAAAGGTCTCGAGAAGATCCGGGTTCTGGGCCGGCCACAGGAAGGAAATCAGTGTTTGACCATCTTTCAGGCTCTTCGCTTCATCCCCTTCGGGACTGCGAACTTTCACGACAACATCTGAACCTGCGATGAGAGCCCTCGCGTCAGGCACGACCTCTACGCCCACGGAGCGATATGCATCATCTGAAATACCCGACCTGCTCCCAGCTCCCGCCTCGATCAAGCAATTATGGCCCAATTTTCTCAATTGGACGGCAGATTCGGGAGTCAGCGCTACTCTCGCTTCCTCTGGATACCGTTCTCTTAATGCCCCAATACGCACTGCCGCCTCCCTACATGAGATATCTCTGTTACCTGCTCGACGGCATCGACTTGGAGCAATAGTGCTCACCCCATAGTGATTCAGGGTTTGCCTCGCGCGTGACCAATTGCCCGAGGCGCTCGCCGCCGTCCCCCCAGTTCGACGTCTATCTGCTCGAGCTTGGCGCGCGGGGATGATACTTGCTGTCCAGGTCGTTGATCGCCCTGACATTGCCCGCCGACTGGCCGCCTTCGTCGAACGTCTTGCCCAGAAACGTTTCGGCAATCGACTTAGCGTGCTCCGGCCCGATCACACGAGCACCCAACGTGATGATCTGCGCGTTATTCGAAAGGGCAGCACGCTCGGCGGAATAGGTGTCGTGCGTCAGGGCGGCGCGGATGCCCGGAACCTTGTTCGCTGCGATGCAGACGCCAATTCCGGTTCCACAAACGAGAATGGCCTTGTCGTATGTGCCGTCGAGCACGCCAGAGGCGACGCGCTCCGACAGATTGGCGTAAAACCGATCGGGACCGGCCTCGGTCCGCGAGACTTCATACACGTCAAAGCGACCTTTTAGGTGTTCGGCCAACACCTTAGCGAGACCTTCGCCTGCGCTGTCTCCTGCAATGGCAACCTTCATTCTCTCTCTCCTCGGAGTTTGGCGGCGCATTTCGCAAGGATGTCGAGGTACCCCTCGACGTTCCATGCCGAACGGCCGATGAACAGCCCGTCGATGTGCGGGCTCGAAATCAGTTCTTCGCAGTTCTGCGGATTGACCGACCCGCCATAGAGGCAGGGGACCTTTCGGCCGACCACCTCTTCGGCGACAGCTATAATTTCGGCCTGACGCGCATCGGCGTACTCGGCGGTTGCCGGAATGCCCTTCTCGCCGATGGCCCAGACGGGCTCGTAGGCAAGGAGGACCTCGGCCGTTTTCTGCGAAGCGGTCAATTTCGAAAGCGCGCCGCGTACCTGGGCGGCCAGAACTTCCGGTGCGTTACCGCTATCGCGGTCTCTCAGTGTCTCACCTACGCAGATCAGCGGAATAAGACCGTGCCGGACGGCGGCTTCGGTCTTTAAGCCCACCGTTTCGTCGGTCTCCCCGAAGTGCTCACGCCGCTCAGAGTGGCCGAGTTCGACCAGATCGAGATTGCAGTCCTTCAGCATGAGCGGCGAGACTTCGCCCGTCCAAGCGCCCTGGTCGGCCCAGTGCATGTTCTGCGCGCCGATCTTTACGGAGGTTTGGGCGAGCATTGCCTTGACCTCGCGAAGGACGGTGAAAGCCGGAATGACGAAACGCTGGATGCGCGGATCACGCGTCGCATCTGCGGCCTTGAGGCCCCGCGCAAAGTGCTCGGCCTCCGCAAGCGTCTTGTTCATCTTCCAGCTGGTGCCAATCCAGAAGCGCGATTTGCCGGTCATGTCGGATCCTGCGTCGATGCAATGGTGAGCTTGATGCCCGCCCGTTCAAATTCGTCCAGAACAGCAGTTCCAGGCGCGCGATCAGTGATAACCGCATCGAACTCAGCTACGTCTGCCAGCACGTTCAAGGCGGTGTGGCCGAACCGCTGATGGTTGACCAAGAGGCAGGCCCTGACCGACGACGAAATCATCGCGCGCTTCGCACGCACGACATTGTCGTCCATGTGATAGGCGATCCTGCCGCTCATGGCGGGGGTCGAAATGAAGGCGATGTCCGCCCTCAACCGAGAAAGCGCATCCTCGGTGACGATGCCGAGATAAGCGTTGAATTTCGCCGAATACATGCCGCCGAGAGCTATCAGCGTTATGCCGTACTCGCCTTTCAGCCGTTCCATGATTTCCGCATTGTTGGTGATTAGGGTGAGTGGCCGCTTCTGCGGCAGCATCCCGCCGAGCACCGCTGCCATCGAGCCGTCGTTGACCATCACCGTCATACCCGGCTCGACCAGTTCCAAAGCGGCCTGCGCCATTCCGATCTTGGCCGCGTTGTCTTGGCGCGCGCGAATTCGAAAGTCGCTTTCGAACCGCGTCCCAGCGTCGATCGTCGCTCCACCGCGGACCTTCCGTAAGACTCCTTCCTGGTCGAGGTCGTCGAGGTCACGATGGATCGTCATCTTCGAGACCGCAAAGTGATCGGCAAGCTCGTCGAGACCGACGGTCTTGTTCTCGACCAGCATATCGATGATTTGCTGCCTGCGCTCGTCCCGCTTCACCAACATCTCCGTTCTAAATCGCCGTTGCCTCGGCCTATATCGAGCCTGCCCGATACCGCTTCGCCATTTCTGCAAGTGGTATGACGTTGATCGAGCTCGCGCGTCCGGCCGTTCCGAAGGCCTCGAATCTTTCGCGACAGAGCTTCGAAAGCGCCGTCATTGCGGGCTTCAAGTACTTGCGGGGGTCGAATTCCGTCGGGTCTTCTGCAAGCACTCTGCGTACCTGCCCCGTCATGGCCATGCGGCAGTCGGTGTCGATGTTGACCTTTCGGACGCCATGCCGAATGCCCCGCTGGATTTCATCGAGAGGCACGCCCCAAGTCGGCTTCATCCGGCCGCCGAAGCTATTGAAGATTTCCTGCAATTCCACCGGGACGCTCGAGGAACCATGCATGACAAGATGCGTGTTCGGCAGCTTTCGGTGGATCGCCTCGATAACATCCATCGCTAGGACGTCCCCGTCCGGGCGGCGCGAGAACTTGTAGGCTCCATGGCTGGTGCCCATTGCGACGGCGAGCGCGTCCACCTTCGTCTCCTCGACGAATTTCGCGGCCTCGTCGGGATCCGTCAAAAGCTGATGGAGATCGAGCTTACCTTCGACACCGTGCCCGTCTTCGGCTTCGCCCATGCCGGTCTCGAGCGAGCCCAGAACCCCAAGTTCCCCTTCCACCGAAACGCCTGCCCAATGGGCCGTCTCGCTGACACTTTTTGTGACCTTTACGTTGTAGTCCCAGTCCGCCGGCGTCTTCCCGTCAGCACGGATCGACCCGTCCATCATCACCGAAGTGAAGCCGTATTGAATCGCGGTCACGCAGGTGCTCGGTTCGTTTCCGTGGTCAAGATGTACGCAAACGGGAATATGCGGATAGATCTCCGTCACGGCATCCATCATGTGCTTGAGCATGATGTCGTTCACATATGCCCGCGCGCCGCGGCTCGCCTGCAGAATGACAGGCGAATCCGTGTCATCGGCCGCTCCCATGATGGCAAGCGCCTGCTCCATGTTGTTGATGTTAAACGCCGGGACGCCGTATCCGTGCTCGGCGGCGTCGTCCAACAGTTGGCGGAGAGTGATCCTGGCCATGAAATCTCACTCGCTGGTTGGATTGGAATTGAGATAGCTCGCGATAAAATCGACCTCGGTCGCCGAACCGAAGACGAGCGGCGTGCGGCAATGGTGGGAGGTCGGGACCTTGTCCAGGATCGCTGAAGTGCCGTCCGTCGCCCGCCCCCCGGCCTGCTCCATCAGGAACGCGATCGGGTTTGCCTCGTACACCAGGCGAAGCCGTCCATTTTGGTACCCCGGTCGTTTGTCGGCGGCGTAGAAGAAAACACCGCCCCTGAGCAGTATCCGGTGGAGCTCTCCGACTGCCGATCCCAGCCAGCGCATATTGAAATCGCGGCCGCGCGGTCCCTCCCTGCCCGCCAGGCAGTCCTGAACATACAGGCTGAGACCAGATTGAAGGTGGCGGTGAACGGAAGCGTTGAAAGCGAGTTCCGAGGTGTCAGGCGGTATCCGGACCTGCCTTCTCACAATCAAGAACTCGCCGGTCTGCGGATGCATCGTCGCAAGCAGCATGCCGTCTCCGACGGAGAAGCCGAGGTCGATCGTGTTGCCGAAGGAGACATATCCGGCGGCGACCTGCCGCCTGCCAGAAGTCAAGAACGGGTCTTCAGTTTCGGTGAATGGAATGATCGAGAAGAGCGTGCCCACCGGGGCGCCCAGTCCGACGTTGCCTGAACCATCGATCGGATCGATAGCCACGCCGAACCCCGAACCCTTGAACACAACAGGCTCGTCAGCCTCTTCGGAGAGGATCCGTCCGGCCCCTGCCCGTTCCAGAATCTCGACGAACAACGCATGCGAAGCAACGTCGATGGCCTTTTGCGCGTCTCCGTCGGAATTGGAACCGACAAGTCGCGCCGGATCGCCTTCCAGTGAACCGGTCGCAATACGCTCCGACAGAAGACATGCTGCGTCCAAGATCCCGTTGATAAGTGCCGTCACGCGCTGTCGCGACCGGTCCTCACCCGCCCATGTCGAGAGGTACTCATCGACCGACTCGTGCTGGAAAGAGGCTTCGTCGCTCGCGAGAGTTGCCGGAGTGCTCATTCTTCGCCCCTCACCCTTGCAACTGCGCGCGCGACTATCGCGTCACGGGTAATTCCGAATTTTTCGTATAACGTCTCCGCCGGCGCGGACGCGCCAAAGCCGGACATCCCAATCACGTCGTCTTCGCTGTCCACATACCTGGTCCAGCCGAACTTCGAGAGCGCTTCCACCGCGATGCGTGGCGCGTCCCCCAGCACCGCGTGCCGGTAGTCCTTGGCCTGTTTTTCGAAGAGGTCCCAGCTCGGCATCGAGACGACCGCGGCTGGAATATTTCTCGCTTCGAGCTCTTCGGCGGCCTGGATCGCAAGCGCTACCTCCGTTCCAGTCGCGATGAGCGTGACCGCGCGTTCCCTGCTGGCTTCCCGCAGCACGTAGGCTCCTCGCGCGCAGCGATTGGAGCCGTCGCGTTCCGAGCGGAGCTGGGGAACATTCTGCCGCGATAGCGCCAGGACGGACGGCGTGTTCTTGCTGGTTATCGCGATGTCCCAGCATTCGAGCGTTTCGATCGTGTCCGCGGGCCGGAACACATGCAAGTTCGGCATCGCCCTGAGGCTGGCAAGATGCTCGACGGGCTGGTGGGTCGGGCCGTCTTCTCCGAGACCGATGGAATCATGCGTCATCACGAAGATGGAGCGCGCGCCCATCAAAGCCGCCACGCGAATGGCGTTGCGGCAATAGTCCGAGAATACGAGGAACGTGCCGCCATACGGTATGAAGCCGCCATGAACCGCCATGCCGTTCATTGCGGCGGCCATTGCGAACTCCCTCACGCCATAGCTGACATAACGCCCGCTTCTGACGGCGGTGAAATCGCTGTCGACGGCCGGAACACGCGTCAAGTTCGAGTGGGTAAGGTCCGCCGAGCCGCCAATCATTTCGGGAAGCAACTCCGTCAGCGCCTCCAGGGCGATCTGGCTTGCCTTGCGCGTGGCCACTGATTGCGGCTTATCGAGCAGCTTCGCCTTGGCGGCGTTCACCGTCTCCTCGTAATGCCGCGGCAACGATCCCGCGGTGCGACGCTCGAACTCGCTTTTGACGTCCGGTTCCGCTGCTTCGAGCCGCGCTTGCCACTCTCTGCGGGACTTCGTGCCCTTCGAGCCGATCGCGCGCCATGTTTCCAGGATCGGTGTTGGAATCTCGAAAGGATCTGCCGTCCAGCCATAGGCCGTCTTTGTCGCGGCGGCTTCGCTCGCGCCCAGCGGCGCGCCGTGCACCGAGCTCTTTCCTGCCTTTGACGGAGAACCGAACCCAATGATGGTTTTCAGCGCGACGAGGGACGGTCTCGATGCTTCCGCTTTCGCGTTCGAGATCGCCGCGTCGATTGCTTCAGCGTCATGGCCATCTACGCGTTGCGTATGCCATCCGTATGCATCGAACCTCGCAAGCACGTCTTCCGAAAACGCTATCGCAGTCGAACCGTCGATCGTGATGGAATTGTCGTCGTAGAGGACGATCAGCTTGCCGAGTTGAAGATGGCCCGCCAGCGAGGCAGCTTCCTGGCCGACGCCTTCCATGAGGCATCCGTCTCCACAGAAGACATAGGTGTGGTGATCGACGAGCGCAGTGCCGAATTCCGCGCCCAGGCGCCGCTCCGCGATAGCCATGCCGACCGCGGACGCAATGCCCTGCCCTAGCGGCCCCGTCGTTGTCTCGACGCCGGCGGTGTGGCCGTATTCCGGATGGCCTGGCGTTTTCGAACCCCACTGGCGGAAATTGCGGATCTCCTCAATGGTCATCTCCTTGTAACCGGTTAGGTGGAGAAGGCTGTACAGCAGCATCGAGCCATGGCCGTTCGACAGGACGAACCGGTCGCGATCCGGCCAGCCGGGTTCGCTCGCATCGAATTTGAGGTGCTTGCCGAACAGAACGGCCGCCGCATCGGCCATGCCCATCGGCATTCCAGGGTGACCGGACTTGGCCGCCTCCACGCCATCGATTGATAGGACGCGGATAGCGTTAGCCAGATCGCGGACCGAAACTGCTGTCAACTCTTCCTCCCATAAGGTATGAGGTATGATCTTTCTAACGGCCGCTAATGTCGCTCGCTTTTTTAAAAATCACAAGCGGAAATTACAACGTCACATATTTTTTGTTATTTTGAGAAGATCGGTAACACTCCGCAAAAATTCCTAATGACGCCCAGCCATGTCTCTGCTAGAAATGGTCATACCTCATACCTTAGGGAGTGAAAACATGCAATATGTTCGCTTGGGAGCGACTGGACTTAAGGTCTCGCGTTTGGCGTTGGGCTGTATGAGCTTTGGAGAACCTGAAAGGGGGAATCACCAGTGGACGCTTGCCGAAGCCGAGGCGCGGCCGCTTTTCCAGCAGGCGCTGGATGCCGGGATCAATTTCCTCGACACGGCGAACGTTTATTCCGACGGCACCAGCGAGGAGATCGTCGGCAAGCTGTTGAAGGAACACGGCCGGCGTGACGAAATAGTTTTGGCAACCAAGGTTTTCGGGCGGATGAACGCCAGCCCCAACGGCGCCGGCCTGTCGCGCAAAGCAATCCTGTCCGAGGTCGACAACAGTCTCCGTCGCCTGGGAACGGACTACATCGATCTGTACCAGACGCATTTCTGGGACAGCGAAACGCCCATCGAGGAGACGCTCGAGGCGCTCAATGACGTGGTGAAGGCGGGCAAAGTTCGCTATATCGGCGCGAGCAACATGTACGCGTGGCAGTTCGCAACGGCGATCCAGATCTCAAAGCGCAACAACTGGGCTGCGTTCGCATCAATGCAGCTTCATCTTAATCTTATCTATCGCGAGGAGGAACGCGAGATGCTGCCGCTGTGCCGTGCCGAAGGCATCGGCGTGATGACGTTCAGCCCGCTGGCACGCGGTATTCTCACGAAGGGAAGCGGATCCCAATCCAAACGCGCGGAAACGGACAACGTCACCGGCAGGTTCTACGAGAAGGCCGCGGCCGCAGATCGGGTCGTGGTGGACGAAGTTGCCAAGATCGCCGTGGAACGCGGCCTGCCTCAAGCGCAAATAGCGTTGGCGTGGGTGCTGCAAAAGCAAGGCGTGACCTGCCCTATCATCGGAGCTACCAAGCCAAGCCATCTGCAGGATGCGGTAGGATCTCTGGCCGTCAAATTGACCGACGACGAAATCCAGCGGCTTGAAGCTCCCTACGTACCCCACGATGTAGTCGGCCTGATGTGACGGCGTTTTTCGCCGTCGGACGCTATGACCGCGGTTTGAAGTTCAAGACGCTTGGCAACTGCCGGGCGTCTGCGACGCGTCGGGTCGCCATTCCGCCTGAACGCTGCCTTGAAGCTGGAAGGACGTGCGGTCACGTCAAGAAACTGCTCGGTGGCCGGGCGCCGGGGAACAATCCATGGCCTGCTCGCCGAAACTTCGCATCACCTGGCTTCCTTATTTCGCGCCTGCTCGAGTTCGCCCTGTGTCAGGGTTCGCGGCGCCGCAGCTCGCCGGAGTCGGTCGTTGATCGCCAGCCCCAAGCCATCGTCCGGTATGGGAACGATTGCTATGGATTCCGCGCCGGCATCGTCGGCCTCTTTGAGGGTCGCATACAATTTCGCCGCAAGCTCCTCGAGACCGCCCTCCGGACTCAGGTTGAAAACGCGTGCGCAGGCCCCTTCGCCCGGAACAATGGCATCGCCGAACTTGAGGAGCGTCTCGCCTGGTCCGACGCGCGTGGCGTTCAGCCTGACCATCGCGCGCGGAGCATAGTGCGATGTCAGCATTCCCGGTGCGAGCACTTTGCGGAACAGGTTTGGGGCGCTGACTTGAAGACCTGCAGCATGCTCGACGAGCTCGATCGGGAGGCCGCCAGGACGAAGCAACTCGATGCTATTTTCGCAGACCCTCAGGATAGTGGACTCGACGCCGATCTTCGTTGGGCCACCATCGAGTATCAACGGTACTCCATCGCCGAATTCGCTCTCGACATGCGCTGCTGTCGTCGCACTCACCCTTCCCGATATGTTGGCGCTCGGGGCCGCCAGCGGCTTTCCATAGAACCTGATCAAGCAATTGCTGAATCCCATGGGAATTCTGATGGCGACGGTGGTCAGGCCGGCCGTAGTTACGGATGGAAGCCTATCGGGGTTCGAGTTGAGCACCAACGTCATCGGCCCCGGCCAGAACCTTTCCGCAAGACGGAGACTGACCGGATCCAGGGTCGCGAATTCGCTGACCATCTCAAGATCGGAGCAGTGGCAGATAAGCGGGTTGAAACCCGGTCGACGCTTAATATCGAAAATTTGGGATACTGCGGCTTCATTCGTGGCGTCGGCCGCCAAGCCGTAAACGGTCTCGGTCGGCACCGCGATCACAGCGCCCCTCCCGAGCGCCTCGACAGCTGAAGTGATCCCCGCTGCGGGATCGGCTGCGACATCAATGATCATTGGAAAACCCCTTCCGTGTCGCTGTTTGAATAAAGGGAAAAAAACCGCTTGTCAAAATAGGTATGACCTTATACCTTCTTCCGTGGCTGATGAGGAGTTGGCCTTGGGAGGTTTTATGACGACGGGAAGTGTCACATTCGACACCACACAACACTCGACGACCGGAAACGGTCTTCTGCTAGAGGCGGATGGTGTTGCGAAGGCGTTTCATGGCGTTCCGGCACTGCGTAGCGGGCACCTGAAGCTTCGTCCGGGGACTGTCCATGCCTTGTGCGGGGGAAATGGGGCTGGGAAGTCCACCTTCCTAAACATCGTTATGGGCCTTCTGCGCAGGGACGAGGGCAGCATCAAGATTAAGGGTGAAGTGGTCGATTTCCGCTCCGCCAGCGAGGCGCTGGATCACGGCATCGCCATCATCACCCAGGAGCTTTCTCCGGTTCTGGAAATGACTGTCGCCGAGAACATCTATCTCGGAAGGGAGCCAAAACGTCTTGGGGCCTTCATCGATTTTGCCCTATTAGAGACGCAAGCGCAGAAGCTCCTGGACGACATCGGCTTCCCGATCCGTGCCAATGCCCGTATGTCAAATCTCAGCCTCGCCGAAACCCAGTTGGTCGAGATCGCCAAGGCGCTGAGCTTCGATGCGGATATCGTCATCATGGACGAGCCGACTTCCGCGATCGGCGAGCACGAAGCCCACATCCTGTTCGCGGCGATCGATCGTCTGAAGCATCGTGGCTCGGGCATTATCTACGTTTCACACAAGCTCTCAGAAATCTTCGAGATTGCGGACGAGTTCACGGTCTTCCGCGACGGCAACTACATCGTAAGCGGCTCCATGAAGGAAACCACCCGCAAGGAGCTTGTCACTCATATTGTCGGGCGTGAGATCAAGGTCGTCGAGAAAGAGCGTCCGAACGCAGGTGCTCCCATCTTGCTTGAGGTCCGCAACCTGTCCCGCGAGAGTGAATTCAAGGACATTTCGATCTCCGTCGCCGCCGGCGAAGTTTTCGGGATCTACGGTCTTCTCGGCTCCGGCCGGACCGAATTCCTGGAGGCGGTCTATGGGATGGAGACGCCGACATCCGGCGAGGTGATGCTTGCAGGAAGGCCGGTTCCGCGCGGCAAGCCGCGTGAATCGATCAAGATGGGCATGGCGATGGTGTCCGAGGACCGCAAGGACAGCGGCTTGGTCCTGTCGTCTTCGATCGCCCACAACATCACGCTTTCCGCCCTTTCCCTGATGGCGGTCAGCGGCTTCGTGAAGCAGCAGAAGGAACGCGAAGTCGTCGAGGAGATGATCCGCTCCCAGCGGATCAAGACCAGCTCCTCCGAGCTTGCGGTCGAGAATCTGAGTGGCGGAAACCAGCAAAAGGTGGTCTTCGCGCGATGCCTGACGACCAATCCCCGACTTCTGATCTGCGATGAGCCCACCCGCGGCATCGACGAAGGCTCCAAACAGGAGATCTACGCCTTCCTGCGGGACTTCGCCGCCAAGGGTCACGGTGTTCTCGTCGTGTCGTCC
>Ga0214542_1001091_pt1 | contig 54425 bp, 30 predicted proteins | sample CNSS1metaG_FD_160096 | JGI IMG/M metagenome (GOLD analysis project Ga0214542, IMG submission 160096) | Root nodule microbial communities from cowpea collected in UCLA plant growth center, Los Angeles, California, USA - CNSS1 | ecosystem: Host-associated > Plants > Roots > Nodule | place: USA... | reverse complement strand
GTAAATTTAATAATTATTTTAACTTATCTAATTAAAAACATTAACTAATCAATTAAAATTTAAAATAATATTTTATTTGATTAAATATGACTTTAATAATAATTTATATGTATATATAAACAAATTTTAAAAATAAAACAAATTAAAAAAATTGAAAACTAATTAAAAAAATTTTAAAAATTTTAAAAAAAAACTAGACGGGTCAGCCCGGCCCGGCCCGTTAGCCCGTCCTATACGGGACGGGTTGTGATTATTGGCCCGTTTCTATTTGACGGGTTGGCCCGTCCCGGCCTATTTTTTGACGGGCCACATACGGGCCGGGCCAAAACGGGCCGGGCTGGCCCGTTTGCCACCCCTAGTTTCAACCCGTGAGTTAACCTGGCTCACCACGGGTTCGAGCCGGGTTGGGTTGAGAAAAATTCAACTTTTTCAAAAGTGGGTTGAACTTAACCCGGCTCACTTAACCCACGGGTTAAACGGGTTCGAGCTGGGTTGAAGGTGGGTTGGCCCACTTAACCTATCAACATTTTTTTACAATTTTTTTTAATTTTTTAATTTTTTTTTAATTTTTTAATAATTATTTACTACTCCTATTATATTTGTTCACAATTTCATATTTTTAAATGTTACAATGCTGCTTAATTATATTTGAATAGTTTGAATGTTTAATTAATTTGATTATCAAGTTATATATGTTGATACTTTAATCTTTAACTATAATCTTTATAGTAAATTACTCAAGTAACCGTCTTATAAACAATTTTTTCTAAATTAGCATAAAAAAATATATAATTTTTTTATTTATATTTTGTTGAATAGCATGACAGAAAATTTGTAATATTAGCCATGCTTTCTTAGACTATATGGATAGTTTCTTGGAAATAATTCTTCATATATTGGTGGTGAGCATGTTCAAAGCATTGATTCTTGATTTTATTATGATTGTCATCTCATGGGTTACTTATAAATTTATTTAAATATTTGGATACTAAAAAATAAATAAATAAATAATTTTTTTAAGTGGGTTGGTTAGCCAACCCACTTAACCCACCAACACCCGTGGTGGGTTGAGCCACGTTACAAAATTTCTGGCTCACCATAAAGTGAGCCGGGTTGGATTCACTCATTTTCAACCCGGCTCGTGGTGAGCCAACCCGTGTGAGCCGGGTTGGCTCACTTTGACATGTCTAACCCTATTTAACCATTACTATATTTTTATGTGTTAAATTACTCTTTTGGTTATTTTATTTGTCAAATAATATCAGTATGGTCTTTAATTTTTTTTTTGTCTCAATTTGATTCTCGTTTTCTTAAAAATGATTCAATTTGGTTATTACCGTTAATATTACTTAAGGACTAAATGAAATCATTTTTAAGAAAATGAGGATCAAATTGAGACAAAACAAAACTTAAGGACCAAACTGATATTACTTAACAAATAGGAGGACCAAAAGAGTAATTTAACCATTTGTATATCTTCAACTATTGAGCTTTCGGTTTTTGATGTTATTTTCGGATCTTGGTATTTGGTATGTTTTTTAGTAAGCGATACAAAGTCTAGGTACTAGTCAAATCGGTATTTAAGAAATGTCCGATTAAAAATACGAGAGAAGTTAATGAAATATTAATTTATTTATACTACTTTTAATAGATATTTTACCTGTTGTTCTGATTTCAAGTCTAATAAAATAGTATTGTTATGATCAATTATCACATTTAAAGTATTGTATATTTGAAAGTTTAAAATTTCGTCATAGTTTTATCTTTAAAAAACGTCTCAAAAAATTAATGAAGAAAATAATATTTAAATAAGTTATATAAGACTATTGAGTGTATCAAAATATTTATACATATTATTATATAAGACACATGTGTTATTTCTCATGATTTCTGTGTTGTTTGAGAGTAATTTTATTTTAATCATGTAATTAACTAGTAATCTTAATTTTTTTTTGAAATATGTCTTAACAAGATGAGAGTACCGAGATAGTTTGGACTACAGTACCATTTCAACTACATGACAATTCCTTATGGTCAAACCTAATAAACATATTTTTTCTCCACTCCTCGGTTTCTATGATTATAAATATAAAATTACTTAAGCCTTTATTTTCCATAAACATACTTTTGAGAAGGTTAGGAAAATTAACATAATTGTGCACCCTTAGTTGGTGTAAATCAATAATCATGTGTTAGATATGATGATTACATTGAGATCAAAGTGAAGACACTTTTTTACGCTGTGGGAAACTACAGTGTGCACTGTTATGAAGCATGCAAAGATTAGTTTGAAGCGTGCAATATTTTTCTAATCAATCATCCACTTTATTCTATGGTTGTAAAGATTAGTTTGATAATGTTTGACTTTACTTTAGTCCAAAGAAGAAGGAGAGAAAAATACTATAGAATTAATCTTTTAACTTCATTCATTTTATTATCTAAACATTAAACAATTAATGTTTTTTGCAAAATAATTTTTCAACTTTTTGTTTATATTTTTTTATGTATTGTATTTTTACTTAAATATATATTTTTATAGTATATTTTAAAAAAACACACATAAATATTCAAATTTAAAAAGATAGAAATGACAAAGAATGTGAAAGATAATGAATTAATTAATAACTTGTGACCTTGATTCGAAATATCAATTCTTAGAGTGAAATATTTACAATTAGAATAAAAGTTATGATTCATAGTTAAGATATGACTTTTTTCTACTTAAAAAAACAATTTTAGTATCTCAATTTGACGGTAAACTTCAGAAAATTTATTTACTTTACAACCATCAACATATTTCTAATTTAGTAGGATAAATTAATATCTTTAACCTATTAATTCACTTTTACTCACCAACTTGTATTTTTGTTAAAGAATAATATATTTAAGTTATTCTATCATATCATTTAAAGATACACAATTTTTAAAATAAGAAGATCTACCATATAAATATAACATTCCTTATAATTTATTTGATTAAAAAATAATTGATAAATTAAAAATCTAAAAATAATATTTTATTGATTAAATGTACCTATTTTTATATATATATATATATATATATATATATATAATATAATATCATAAAAAAATCAATAGATGGTATTTTCCTATTATAATCAAGTCGGGGCTCTTAACCTTTCTATTAATGTTTAATCCATTCTTAGGGAAAGAAGCTAAAATGAGTTGTAACACACAAAACAATTTAAGCTTTAAGTTTAAAAATTAAGTATATTATTCCAATTCCTCATTTTCTCACATCTCCTATTTTTCAAATAATTAACTTTTTATTATATTCATCGAATTACAACTATTTCTTGAGTGTATTATTTTCTCGATTAATATGTAGTTGAGACATTTCTTACTCCTATAAAAGACATTATTTATATTTTTTATCCATCATGATAAGATTGCTATGAGGTTACGTGGCGAATATGCTTTAATTTTGACATTGTCAACAAATTCAAAGTTTGAAACTTGAAACATCAATAAATGAACAGTAAGATCCAACCATACTCACTACTTGTGGCGCGTGCACGATAGACGTTTCCTCAGACCCTTTCCAATTATTCATACTTCAGGGTTTTATTTCTTCATGTAACATTTAGTGTGAATCATCTTACAATGTGAACTGATTCAAAATAATATTTTTATATAACTTTAAAAATATTATTAAAATTAATTTTTATTGTATATAATAATTTATGATTAAACAAAAATATAAAATATATTTTATTTTCTCAGAGTTTTTTATTTTAAAAAACTCATTTATACCACAATTTAAAATGTTCAAGACTCCAGCCAGAAAAGAAAAAAATCAAGGAAATTATTATCATATGCAAAGTTACTTTTAAACCGTAAGTTTTTTTCTTTTCTATTTCTAAATTTAATCAGTTTAATGTAACCATCGTCAAATTATGCGTTAACTCATGCTGGATTAACTTAAATAATTCTTGTATAAAATCGGTTTTTTTTCTTCCTGGTTTCAATTTATATATAAAGAAACTTACTTATCATTTGTTTTTATTTTCATTTTCCAGATACCTTAAACCTGAACCAGATCTCAAATCTTAATCTAACTTATACCTTGTCGTATATTCTAAAAATTAGCACAACTCCAAGAAATTGGATGCATTAAAAATCAGAAAAACCTATTATGCGACACAACAACACAACAGAGTTGAAGTATAAAAATATCGGTGTGATGCAATAGCAGTGAGTGAGAAGTAGGCGCGTGGGGAATGTAGGGTCTGACAACAGCCCCACGAGTTCGTTGTCTTCCTCATCACAACACGACCAGTTTTTTGTTTTAATTAAGAAACAACATCATATCTTAAGCATCCACACACACACTCATTGCCCATAAACCATCTTCATTAAAATACTCAACTTTACTTAATTATCCCTTAAAAATTATATTTTTAGTAACAATATATATTAATATTTATGAATATTTACATGCTTCAATGTTTTTTACTAAATGTATGATTATAGTTTTCATAATTTTTAATTATGTGTTTAAGTATTATGATTATTTGTAAAGCATGGCAACTTGTTTGAATAAAGAATAAGTGGAGAGATCTAACATGGCATGAGAGAAGAACACATGAGCAACACAAAGAGATACAGAGTGAGATTATTACAATTTGGCAATGGGGTGGTAAGTGGGACCCACTGAGTTTCACCCTCATCTTCTTCTGGTTCTGCTTTGCTTCTGCTTCTACTGCTCCAGCTTCTACTTCTTACTTTCTGAGCCTCACCTTTCCCTTTCTATCTTTTCCTCCTTTCCTTCATCAATGGTGGTGGTGGCTTTTGAGAAAGCTCTGTCTTTTGGCTCTTCGAGCTCAAAAGCAAGAGCACCTTAGATTTAAAGATCGGATTCGCTTTCATTGTGTCCCTTTACTCAGGTACATTCTCATCGTCCCCTCTTTCTCTCTCTAAACTCTAAACTCTCCCCCACCTGCTTTCTCTCACTATAAAGTTTGAAAGTGATGTTTTTTTTCACCTTCTCTTTTTTTGGCTTTTCTTTTTATTTATCCTTGCCTGAAAATTCCAGCATTTGAGTCTGTTTCTAAGTTGGTTTTCTTCGGGGGGGCATTTATTAGCTACTAGTGCTTTGACTCTGTAGTTTTTTCAACACTCTGAAGAACATAAAACTTGTGACCCGTTCTTCCATCTTCTTTTCCTACTAACTTCCAAGCTTGATAAAGTTGAACGGCTTACACGTTCGGTTCTTGTTTTTGTCTATTTTTTTGACTGTGAATATTTCGCCTTTTCATGTGTTTTCTGTGATTTTGTCTGTTGTCATGCTGAGATACCACAAGTTGAATTTGGTTTAATTTCATTCCATTTTATTTTTGTTTAGCATACTTTCCTTTCTCGGTTTTTCTAATACAAAATGAATCCGTTCAACTATGAAGGCTTTCAGGTTTCAACGTTTGATTGCGGCTCCTTGATGGGCCATACCTGTGACTCATTCTATATTTGCCAAAACAAAACTCCTGAAACCCCTTTATACTGTAACATAATTCAACTTTCTTCCTGAAGATATATGTTGATTTCTATCTGGTTACAAGATCTTGGATTTGTTGTTTTAGAGAGTAACTTACAGTTACAGCACTGATATCTGAAGCTGAAGATTGAGGAACTTATGGTTTGAAGTTTAAGGGGTGTCTGAGTTTGTGAATACGAAGAATATGGATCAAAATAGAGAAGAGAGTTGGAGGGAATTAATGAAGAAGATGCTTCCTCCCGGTGCTTCCATACCTGATGATGCTTCTAATCTTGATTACTCCATAGCTACGGAATATGTTGGTCCACCAGTTTCATACGAATTGCCAAAAGTTGAGCCTCTTGATGGAAACTCAAGAACCATTCCCACTGCTGAGCCACTCTCTGGATCACAAAGATCAAATACTCATGTGGGGTCTATGGTGATTGAGGCAATCCCTCTGCCAGTGTCTCGTATTGCCGGTGTAACAAGGTCTCCTAATCAAAGTCCGAGGGTGTCTGGAAGCTCAGATTCTGTGGTTTCTGTCTTACAAAACCCAGATCTTTCTTCCGCTTCACCATCGGCTTCACCTGCTTCAGTTCATAATCCTCCACAGCCGGTGGTTAATGAAGTGAAGAGAGCACCGGTTGTCACTTTTAATACTGTTGATAGATCTCAGAGGAAAGAGGTGGAGGTTGTGAAGCCTGTTTATTCTGAATATGTTGGAGTTTTGAAGGAAAGGAAGAAAAAGAAAATAAGAGTTTGTTATAGGTGTGGAAAAGGGAAGTGGGAAACTAAGGAGTCTTGCATAGTGTGTAATGCCAAGTACTGCAGCAACTGTGTGCTAAGGGCAATGGGATCAATGCCTGAAGGGCGCAAATGTGTAACATGCATTGGTCAACCAATTGATGAATCAAAGCGTCTGAAACTAGGTAAATATTCAAGGGTGTTGTCCAGATTGTTAAGTCCTCTGGAAGTCAAGCAAATTATGAAAGCAGAGAAAGAATGTTCGGCTAATCAGCTTCGGCCGGAGCAGCTTATCGTCAATGGGTTGCCGCTGAAGCCGGATGAGATGGCCGAATTACTTGGATGCCTGTTGCCTCCACGTAAACTGAAACCTGGTAGATATTGGTATGACAAAGAATCTGGTCTCTGGGGAAAGGTGATGGATTCATGCTTTATTACTGAGAATATTTCTGCTTCAATTTTCCCTTGTGCAAATTATTATTTTTCCATTTGGTATGAGATGGAGTGTCATAAGTTATGTTTTCAAATTCACAGGTTAACTGAAACTATACGTCATTTCCATTTTTCCTAGCATTTTAAACGTTTTATTTTTAAGTTCATGAGGTTAACTTATCAAAGGACTATATTTCAACTGGTCATTGGATGTTGGGAATTAACTTCTGTCTTTATTTATTTAATAGGAAGGGGAAAAACCTGACAGAATCATAAGTTCAAACCTGAATTTCACTGGCAAGCTTAGCCTCAATGCTAGTAACGGAAACACCGAGGTTTATATGAATGGTCGAGAGATCACAAAACTTGAACTGAGGGTACTCAAGGTAAGTTTGTATCTTTACTAAACTTTAGCCACTTACAGTTATTAAATTTATCTCCAATGCCAGAGGTGGAAGAGAAAATGGAAACTCTGGGATGTGCTATCAGATTGTTCAAGATATGAACAATAGACTGCACCTGTTTCCCAAAGCTGAGAGGATATTGGAAATGATAGAATATTCTTACATAATAGCTGAGGAAAGATAATAGTGAAACATTTATCAGCTAATAAATACACTTACTACTTTGCTTGAAGACTTTTCTAATCTTTGGATGATCCATAAGAACAACAGTAAAAAGTTCACAACAACCAGACCGTAAATGTGTCATGAGGACCCCTTTTAATCTTTGGATGATATGTATCATTATCAATATCATGGGATTATGGTATTACTAGAATCAATGGATTAACCTTTTTCTTTGATTTTTCAGCTGGCAAATGTGCAGTGTCCTCGTGATACGCACTTTTGGGTTTATGATGATGGTCGTTACGAGGAGGAAGGTCAAAATAATATCAGAGGCAACATTTGGGAGAAGGTATTTGCCAACTAAATATTTCTTGGTGAGAACATTTGACATTGTAGGAGCATGTAGAATATGAATGAAAGATCTGTTTACATTTTCCTTGACAGGCCTCAACAAGATTCATATGTGCCTTATTCTCTCTACCCTTTCCCCATGGTCAGCCTCATGGGCTAAAGGATGAAACTAGTCACTATACCACAGTTCCTATTTATCTGGAACAGAAAAAAACTCAGAAGCTTCTTCTTCTCGGAATACAAGGATCTGGTACTAGCACTATATTTAAGCAGGTATGTCTTTTATTCCAATGTTTAGATCCATGTTTATGGTAAATATGTCTGAAATACGCAATTGAGTTGTTTCAAATCAACAGTAGCAAAGATGTATGAGAACTTGATTGATAATTTACTTCTAATAATGTTCAGACCCCACTTTCTTGAATTCTTTTATTGGTAGATGGAAGGGTGGGATGGAGTTGGCATGAGACTGAGTAAAAGATTTTGTAATCTCTTCATTTACTAATAGAATTAAAAAAAAAAACATATTTTTGCGTTGCTGTGTTTATTACTGATTTTCTAGTAACTTGATTGTCCTGTGTCTCTCTTGCAATTGCTGAGCAGGCCAAGTTTTTGTATGGGAACAAGTTTTCTGCTGAAGAGCTGCAGGATGTTAAACTGATGATCCAGAGTAACATGTATAAATATCTTAGTATTTTACTTGACGGGAGAGAGCGATTTGAAGAGGAGGCTGTTTCTAGAATGAATGGACAAGCTTCTCCTGGTCAAACTCTGGAAACAAGTAATATTTCATTCCATGGTAATTTAGTTTTCAAGCTCTCACTTCATGTGTATGCTGTTTATCTAACCGGAAACAGCGTATAAAAAATACGTTTATCATCAACTACATGTAGTGAACCTATACACTTCATTTGTTGTTGAATCGGTTAAGATCTCTGCATTTCTTAGGCTCCCTAACTCTGATCAAAGTCGTGGCCAACTTTTATGTTAAACCTGTTATGGCATCGTAATGCTTCCAATATATAACCTGATTTTGATCTCTATTCAGGTAGCAATGGTGAAAGTAGTACTAGTGAATGCATATATTCCCTCAACCCAAGGCTAAAACATTTCTCTGACTGGCTCCTGGACATTATAGCCACTGGGGATTTAGATGCCTTCTTCCCAGCAGCCACACGTGAATATGCACCATTAGTTGAAGAAGTATGGAAGGATCCTGCCATACAAGAAACCTTCAAAAGAAAAGATGAGCTTCACTTTCTTCCCGATGTTGCCGAGTACTTCTTAAGCCGGGTAAATGCTTAAAATGAAACCGAGCCCTTTTGTTCTGTTAAAGTTATCTGATGTTTACCAAATCTTCCCTTAGACACCTGTTCCTTTTTCCTGCCATTTTTTGCTAATGTATGTTCTCAGAGGAGGTGTAGTATTCCCAACTCTTTTTATCCATTAACGAAATATGCTTTTGGTTTGCCTATTGTGTCTTCACGTATTTATGTCAGTGCAGTATCCATCTTGTTTGCAATTTGTATATTAGAATTTGTTGGAAGGAAAATTTTGGAACAAAGAAAAGTTTTAAGTCATGTGTACTGGGTTTGCCTTTTAGGAGCAAATTAAGTCCATTGTATATGTATGATAAGTACAAATGATTATTACTTTGCTAGAATGGTATGCTTTTCAGCTTCAACAAATTTGATGGTATTGGCATGTGTAGCTAGATAATGAACTCTTGCTTCCTTCAGGCTGTGGAGATATCTAGTAATGAATACGAACCTTCTGAAAGGGACATAGTATATGCGGAAGGGGTTACTCAGGGAAATGGTTTGGCTTTCATGGAGTTTTCACTCGATGACCGTGTTCCAAAGTCGGACACTTACTCAGATAATCTGGATGCTCAGCTGCCACCACTGACCAAGTAAGCTATATTCATTCTCTTCGAATTCCTAACAACAACGTATTGTCTCATTTAACGAGATCAGCCACATAAATCATACATTGTCATTCAGTCAGATAAAGACCAAAGTTCTAGTGATGTTATTTATGGTAAGATCACTGAGTGATTTCTAGAATGATGTCAGAAAAGTTGTTTACTCATGACATTGTTTGATTCATGTTGCCAACTCCAACCAATTGTAAAATACTTTGTTTTTGTTGTTATTGTTGTTGTTGCTTCCAACTTCACACACCTCACAATCAAAAAGAACAGAAAGTAAACTCATTCTTTTATGTCTTAGGTATCAACTTATAAGAGTGAATGCCAAGGGCCTTAACGAGGGCTGCAAGTGGGTTGAAATGTTTGAAGATGTTCGAGCTGTTGTGTTTTGCGTTTCCCTAAGTGACTATGATCAGTTGTGGCTTTCCCCAGACAGCAATGGCAGTGGAACACTTGTTCAAAACAAGATGGTACAAAGCAAGGAGCTTTTCGAGACGATGGTGAGACACCCTTGCTTCAAAGACACCCCTCTGGTTCTGGTCCTCAACAAGTATGATATCTTTGAGGAAAAAATCAGCAGGGTGTCCCTGAATACATGTGAATGGTTCAGTGATTTTTGTCCCGTGCGTGCATACCATAATAACCAGTCACTGGCCCATCAGGCCTACTTCTATGTTGCTATGAAATTCAAGGACCTTTATGCATCCCTCACAGGGAAAAAACTCTTTGTGGCACAAGCCAGGGCAAGGGAACGAGTGACTGTTGATGAGGCATTCAAGTACATAAAAGAGGTCCTCAAATGGGATGAAGAGAAGGACGAAAATTTCTATGGTCCACCTGAGGATTCGTTTTACAGCACAACAGACATAAGCTCCTCTCCCTTTGTCAGACAAGAGTGAATGAGTGTGCATAAGAAAAATTCTTATTTGGCTATTGAAAAAAAGGGTGGAAAATGTGACATGCTGGCCAGCCTGTGCTCTGGTATTTACATATTCTGAAATGTTAAGTGAAAGTTATTGATGGTTTTGGTAGAGTTCTTTAAAGCTGAACCTTTGTAGTGTTTATCTGCATGCTTACTTTTTCTTTGCATGTGGTGGCGCTGTTAATTGGTTCTCGTGCCTTCAGACTTTATGGAACATTTACTTTAGCAGTAGTAGGGAATTTAGAATGGAAAACCAGGATAAGGAAAAGTGAAAAAACAAATAAAAAGGTAATAAAAAGATGTTGACATATTTAGAGTTATTGAATTTTCTGAGACTGAATTTGCATTTAAAAGTCTTGTTACGTATAGCATGTAGCACGAAAACCAGAACAGAAAACAAGTGAGAAATTGTTGAGAGTTTCTTGGTCTAACTAAATCAATATCAAATCAATCTACACGGCTGTTTGGATTTTCTTATACCAAATCTTTCGTTCGTGACAATTACACAAAAATGTGTAATCATTGATAACACTTCTGCGCCACAATGGAAGAAATTCTATCTACAAGTGAAGTGTACGTAAAACTTTAAGCAGTATTCAGATTCTTTGCTCTGGCCAATTCACATTATCACTACTGCAAACACATATGCACGAGTACAAGATTGTTCTCAAATCTTGAAGTTTCATATGAGAATGGCCTATTTAAGGTATGTTTAGGAGTTCAGTATAAAAGATTATTTATGTCAGAAATTTGATCCAATTAAGTAACAGTCTGTATGTATCAAAAATATTTATTACATAAGCACAACTCAATTCAGTGATGTCTAAGTTCGAAAAAGAATAGTTACAGATGCAGAAATGAAAATCTTAACCCTGTGGCAGTAAGCATGTTACACCACCAATAATCAGCATGTTACACCAAAACTCAAAAGATGAAACTATTTGAACTTTACCCTAGTTTGCTTGATCTTAAAGGGTGTAGTAAAATTAATTTGTGACAGAGTTGTCACATGTTTATAGCACCTGCCATTCTCCAGAGTGTTTGTCCTTTCCATATGCTGCTGTTTGTGTGTCAGCATTATTGTTCTTTCATAGACTTGGTTCGCTAAATACTGAGATGCCCATGTGATATTAAACGTACCATCATTGTCTATGACTATGAGCATAATAACATGCAGTGTAGTCATGCACAAAAACTGACCCATTCTTTGTTTAAGACCATTATATTCATTCTGTTCACTTCCACCTACCTACCTGTCTCAACCCTATCTCTACTCTCTTTAACTTAACCACTGCATTTAATTTGGAATCCCAGTGAAACAGTAATGGCCATCCTTTGAGTCTCTTTCTTCAAATCATCTCCCATCAATGCTGCTCAAATAAAAATCTTACTTAGCAGAACTTTTCCTGTAAATTTTCTTTACAAGTTTGTGAGAAATGAGTTTCTTATGGATATTTTCAGACTTTTATGCAGAAAAAGTCCTACCAAATATGACAGATTTTATCTATTTTAGACCTCCAAAAAACATTGTATCAAGTTACGTTGTCATCTTTATTCTCTAAAAGTCAGTTTCTGAAGTGACATTGATGTTTTTTCTGAAGAGTTAGAAAGATGTGTACATGGCAAGTTCAAAAATAGTATCATGCATTACAACTGAGGTGCACTTTTGTAATCACAGAGTGCATTACAATATTCTTTCTCACTTTTACACAAATTTCCACTCTGATTTTTAAGTGTCTTCTTTTTCATCTCCATATATTATCCACATAGAAAACTCAAGAGATTTTTAATTATCTTCTTCTCAATGCATCCATTTTCATTTCCTCTATTTGCATTGTCTACTACCGATCTAATTGATACTTTCTTAAGGTTCATATTTCTGATTGGATTTATCAATGTAATTAATCGTATTTGAAATGAAATCACACATTCCTCTTTGACAATTTTTTTTCTTTTTTCATACAAATGACCACTTATTTACACCGCACAGCAGTTGAACCAAATTTTTCCATGAGAACTGATAATAACACGCTAAGGCACACAGTTCATACTATGAATAAGTAAGAATAGAAGACTTTAATTTCTAATAGATTTTAACATACAAGGAAAAGGTATGTTCAACGAAGTGTTAAAACATTTAGCATCTCTATCACCATTAGTGTCATTTGATCAAGTTTTTGCTTTTACAAGAAAACATCCTCCCACAAATAACAGAAGTTGGAATAGCAGACAGAAGATTCAGCTCATAGTAAGGTGGGTGTGTATGGTGGCTCTGGTCCAAAACAAATCCTAATTGAGACCCAATTATAACTCACTCATGTTTCCACTTTTTAAAAAAAAAAATGTTGATTGACACCATTTACCATTTGACGACTTGTACAAGATTAAAGATTATATAAATGAAAGCTTACTAATCCTATACAAAAAAGTTTTACTCCTATGAGATATTAAAAGTACCATCATTGTATATCACTATGAGCATAATAAGGTGCATTGTAGTCATGTACAAAAACTGACCCATTATATTCATTCTGTTCACTTCCACCGACCTATCTGTCTCAACTCGGTCTCTACTCTCAACTTAACCACTGTATTGAATTTGGAATCCCAGTGAAACAGCAATGGCCATCCTTTGAGTCTCTTTCTTCAAATCATCTCCTATCAATGTAGGGTGCCAGGGGCGGGCCACGCGGGCTGGCCCGCGGGCCCTCAATAAAAAGTGCCAGCGGGCTGCGCTCGGGCTGCGCTAACCGCCGCAGCCCGGCCCGCTAGCCAGCCCGTTTTCCCAACCCTTATTAGTAAAAGCAATTCCCGTTTGTCTCTGAACCCTCAAACCAGCGCAGCATTAAAACATCAGGTTTGTCTCTGCACCCATTCGCGCGCGACGATTCCCAGCACCGGCGGTCCCCCCAGCCAGCGGCGATTCCCAGCACCGGCGGTCACCCCCAGCCAGTGGCGGTCCCCCTTTGCAACGGCGTCATTCTCCCTGTGGTTGGAGCTTTTGACACTGCTGATTATAAGCGCAATATTAGGTATGGGGTTTATGTTTTTCCGTTGCATTATGCGATGGGATCTCTTTCTTCTTAGATTAGGGGTTTGTTGTCTGCTGTGTGGATTAGAGGTTTAGTAAGGGTTTATTAAAACGTGCACCGGAGGGTTCACTGCAAGATGAGAGGGGAATTAAGCTCTACAAGTTCCATAACTTCCTCAATGAACATCTGCATAAGTGAGTTGAAGTCAATAAGTTTTAATACTTCTAAAAGCACATGTTAGTGCTTTTCAAAGGTTGCTGATCCCTGAATAACTTTTATTTGAGCAATGTTATGATATTTTGAACCTTAGCCGGGTTTGTTAGAACTTGAATACTTAGCAGCTGCCCCTCATAGGGGCTTTCAGTTTTCATGGTTTGTTCAATTCTATATATATACAGTGCATTTTTTATTGATTCTTTTCATCTTATTTAATATGTACTCAGGATCTTAAATTGGAATTTAGAATGGATGAGGAGGATAATACGCCCCTTTGCAAAATTGAGATTGATGAAGATGACATGGAAAGACAATCTGAGACTGGTGAAACTGTGAGAAAGAAAAGTAAGGCTACCACTTCTCACTGTTGGAGGTATTTTACTAAGATTAGGGTGGGTAAGGATGGAAAAGAAAGAGCAAAGTGCAATGGTTGCAACAAAATATTTGTGTGTGGTGGAAGAAAGTATGGTACTTCTCATTTGAATCGTCATGTTATGAAATGTGATAAAGTCAAAACTGAAGATATTGGTCAAATGATGTTAGATATGCAGGGAAAGGTTGAGGAAAAAAAAATAGATCAAGTAGTGCACCGTGAATTGTTATGTGAACTAATTGTTAGGCACCATTTGCCTTATGAATTTGTTGAGTACCCTGATCTTAGGGATTGGATAAGCTACTTGTGTCCGGATGCAGTTATGGTTTCTAGAAACACTATTAAGGCTGATATTGAAAGAATGTATAGGAAAGAAAGGAGAATGCTTAAGGATTTGCTTGTTTCTGTTCCTAGTAGGATTTGCTTAACTGCTAATTTATGGACACCTATTAATACTAAGGGTTTTCTATCTTTGACTGCCCATTTTGTTGACTTGAATTGGAAGTTAAATAGCAAGCTTCTCAACTTTTGTCGTATGCCTTTCCCCTACACTGGTTTTGAGTTGTTTAAGAAAGTTTATGAACTTTTGCAAGATTGGGGAATAGAGAAAAAAATATTTTCGATCACTTTGGATAATGCTTTTGCAAATGATGTGCTCCAAAATACCTTAAGAAGTCAACTTCTTCTACAAAATGGTTTGATATGTGGGGGGGAGTTCTTTCATATTCGTTGTTGTGCCCACATATTAAATTTAATTGTTCAAGAAGGATTAAGTGTGCTTGGCAATGGTTTGGATCAAATCAGAACTAGCATCAAATATGTTAAGGGTTCTGAGACTAGAATGCTAAAATTCAAACAATGTCTTCAAAGGTTTTTTAGTGAGTTAGATACATCATGTGGATTGTGTCTTGATGTCCCTGCAAGATGGAACTCAACATATTTGATGCTCAAAAGTGCTCTTAAATATAGACATGTTTTTGGGAGCTTGCACTTGGTTGATGAATCTTACAAATATTGTCCTTCAGAGGAAGAGTGGGAGAGAGTTGAAAAAATTTGTAGGTTCTTATTGCCTTTTTATGATATCACTACCTTAATTTCTGTCACAAGTTATCCTACCTCCAATTTGTATTTTTTACAAGTTTGGAAGATTCAATGTTTGTTGATGGAAAATATGAAGGATGAGGATGAAGTAATTAAAAATATGGCTGAATTGATGATGGTCAAATTTGAAAAATATTGGGATGAGTATAGCGTTGTGCTTGCTTTTGGTGCAATTTTAGATCCAAGAATGAAATTAGAAATATTGGCCTTTTGCTTTGAAAAAATTGATCCACTTAATTGGGAGCTAAATTTGGGAAAAATTAAGGAGAAACTGTACAAGCTTTTTGCTGAATATAATAATAAAGGTTTGCCAACACCATCAAATGTTCAAAGGCACAAACATGGACAATCTTCATCCTCATCCGCTTTTATACCAGGCCTTTTTGATGTAAGTTGCTTATTTTTAATTTACTTCACTTCAATACACTTACTTGCTTTTCCATTATGCCTTTATTTAACTTATTATACTATAATAGGAATTAAAAGAGTGCAAGCTCCAATTAAGTAACAAATCTGAAAGGACACAACTTGACACTTATTTGGATGAACCAACTCTTGATTTTGAATTCTTGGAGCACATGGATGTGTTAGAATGGTGGAACAATAATAGTCAAAGATTTCCTGATCTTGCTTCAATGGCTAGAGACCTATTAAGCATTCCAATAATCACTGCTGCATCTGAATCTGCCTTTAGTATTGGTTCTTGGATCCTTAACAAATATAAGGATCGCCTTTTATTTGAGGATGTGGAAGCACCTATGTGCACTTCTAGTTGGAAGTATGGATTTGTTCTTGAGGGTAATTATTTTACTTTCTTTCATACTATTTTTTATTGTAGTATTTCTTCTAAATTCGAAAATAGTCATTGTTTTGTTAAAATATATGCAGATGATGAAGATATTAATTATCAAAATGGAGTAGATGAAGGTTTATTCAAAATTGCATCTAACATTATTGACATGGACATGAAAGACGAAGAATGATGGACTACCATGGTGCTAAGAAGTATTAGTTCTGATCTCAAACTTTATTTATGGTTTAGGAGCTTGTTCCAAGTGTTTTTGAATGTGTTAAGATTCTCTTGAGGAGCTTTTATTTAGGAAAAATAACCTATTTGAGGGTTTTCTGAAGTTTTGATTATTTGTTACAGGATGTCAAGTGCCAGGCTGTTTCTGAAGTTGTTTTCTTTTACGTGGCGGGTCTCACATTTTGAGTAGATAGTTTGGTTTTTGAAGCTTCTAGATTATTAGTTTAACTGCAGCATGGGATATTTTCTTCCTTTTTTGTTTGAACTTCTTTACCTCTGATAGATATCACGTAATCTGATTTTGTAGCACCTCGTTGATTAATTCAAGCTCTTATTAACGCTTGGTACTTTTTTTATGTGTACATGTGTGTTTGGTGGGATGTTTAGATTCTCAGAACTGTTTCAACTTTTAATGATTGAAACCTACCAAAAACAAATTATTCATAGTCCGTCAGTAACGAAATCGAATCATCTGTCTAATTCATTAGGTATACTATTCAAATTATATTCTAATACAATATTTTCTGTTACCCTTAATTTTAGGGCCAATTTCTGTGAAGAAATGAAAAGGATAGATATAATTATTGTATTTCTTCTATCCCTTCTGGTCTTCTGATAGAAACAGCATTCAGTTCTAGTGGTTCGTCACATATATCAGTTTAGTCGATTATTATTAAATGCATATACCATTGTATTTTTAACATAGATTACTATCAACCTTTATTTTTTATTTAAATAGAAAAATTATTACTATTTCATTTTCATTTTTACACAAATTTCCACTGATTTTTAATTATCTTTTTTTTTCATCTCCATATATTATCCACGCATGGAGAGGAGATTGAATAAACTAGTAAGAAATTATTTTACAGATAACTTACCAAAATATTCTTAATATTGATTGACAACATTTAATTATTATTAATGAAATTAAGAAAAACAAAAAAAAAAAATCTATTAATAGATAACGTAAAAAATGGGAAAAAACGTTATTATAATGTTATTAAATTCTTAAAAACCATTTTGTTATGTATGAAGATAGAAATAACCAATGTGTCTAGAACTTGTTTGTGGGATGGAGTAAAAAAGATTGAGAATAGTACAATGAGAAATGTGTTCTTCAATCAGATTGCATGTGTTTCTGAAACCCAAGAATTTCTGTGACTGTCTTCTATAGCCAAAAGAAAACAAAAATTACTCATCAAGGATTCATCAATTCTCTGAAAACCATTTTTCTTGACATCATTGACAGCAACATAATTGGTACAAAAAGAGATGCAAAAGATGAGTGTTCAATATTATATCCATCAGTATTTATTCAGAGTTCAGATTTTCTAATAGATTTTTCAGTGTTGTCCTTTGCTTTTGCTGATCATTAAAAAACATTATATTGGTATTTTGAAAATCTTTTTAATATATTTAAAAATTTAAAAATCAGTAGTTATTAATGTATTTTGAAGATACATCAGATAAACAACACAATAAAACCAACATAAAATCCAAATTAGTCTATTTACTGCAATATAACCATCAAATGTAATACAGGAAAAAAATATTAGCCCTATAAGAACCCTTTATGCATAGATGTAATGAAATTTACCAATAATCTTTACATGAACAAGTTCCATCTTTAAAATGGTGGAAGCGATTACGGTCTCTTACAGAAATTTCCCGTTCATAGATCATGGAAATAAACTTGGTGTAAGTATGACAGTCACTACACATCCTAAGATTTCTTGATATTCTTATGGGAGATCCTTCAGATGTCTGTATCAGTGCAAAAGCAATTGCCAACTTCTGACTATGATATTTCAGTCTCTCTCTCTTTTCTTCTTCATCTACATCAAGCAACACCTGTGAGGTGTCTGGTGCATAGCCTTCAAATTTCAACTGCCATTCCATTTGGTGAATCATTTCATAGATGGTGTCACATTCTGGTTGAGATTTGTCCTGTGACACAAATTTGTGCACATTCCTATTTGCTTCAACCAAACTAAACCCAGGTGTTTGCACCAAACGTTTTTCAGCCATTTTTGTTCTGATTCTGGCTACATCAGTCCATTTTTGAGCCCTTGCATACATACTTGCTAGCACCAAATAGTCACCAGGGTTGTGTTGATTCAACTTGAAAATATTCTCAGCTGCTATCTCCCCTATTTCCAAGTTAAGATGAACCTTACAAGCACTAAGAAGGCTCCTCCAAACCACATCATTAGGCTTAATTTGCATGCCCTTTATGAGGTCATAGGCTTCTTTCAGCATCCCTGCTCTCCCCATAAGATCCACCATGCAACCATAGTGCTGAATTGTTGGTTTGATCTTATGCACAAGTTGCATGCTGTTGAAACATTGAAGACCCTCTTTGACAAGACCAGCATGACTGCAAGCACTTAACACACCCACATAAACAACATCATCAGGTGCCAAACCTTCTTCCACCATTTCAGAGAAAACTCTCAGAGCTTCCCTTCCATGCCCGTGGAAGGCAAGCCCTGAGATCATGACAGTGTAAGAGTATCTGTTCTTCACTGCCATATTTTGGAACACCCAAAGCCCTTTCTCAAGGTTGCCACATTTTACATACATATCGATCAGTGAAGTCTTGACAACAACATTGAGCTCACTAATGTTCCTCAGCAAGATCCCATGTATGCACCTTCCAATATCAGGAGACCCCAAATGAGTGCAAGCAGAAAGTGTGCTAACTAGAATGCTCTCTTCAGCCCTGTGACGTCCCTCTTCGCTCATGTCCCCAAGAAGCATCAAGCAATCTTGCCACAATTCCACACTGGCGTGAGCACCAATGATGGAACTCCATGAAGCCACACTCCTTTCATCCATTTGCTCAAACACGTCACATGCATGATTTATTTCCCCACACTTCCCGTACATGCTGATCAAGCCATTTTGCACATAGGTGTCATCCTCAAGACCTGCCTTAAAAACTTGACCATGGATTTGCACTCCCTCCTTGAGAGCACCTAATAGAGAACATGCTTTAAGTACAAACGGGTAGGTGAAGTTGTCATGTTCAATTCCTCTTTCAAGCATTTCAGCATACAGCAATAGAGCTTTTTCTAGATTCATGTTATTGACATTTGCTCTAATCATGGTATTGTACTCAAAGCTACCAGGTTCCTCAATTTGCCTGAAGATTGAGCAAGCATACTCCATGCTGCCCCATCTGGATAGAGCACAAGTGGCAACAAGATTGCTGCCACAGAAAGAATCCCAGAAAAGCCCCAATTTTAGAATTTGGGCATGAACTTGCTTGAATTCTTCCATGCTCTTGCATCTCTTGAGCAAAGACAACCATCCCTGATCATTGAACTTTGCATTCAATTCAGAGTTTTGGGGTGGATTATTTGGAAGTGACAAAAGATTGGATTGGCAAAGAACAGATGCCCCACTCATCCTTCCATCCACACCATGTTAAACCAGCAAGCTAAGCTAAAAACATATAACAGTATCCAACACATTATCTTAAGAAGATACAAGTTACAATTGATGAAATTAAATTTTCAATACAAGTAAGAATTTGACTCAAAATTTGAATATAGAAACTGGAGAGAGATGGTTATGCACCAGAAAAGGATGAACTTTATGGTCCATTATGCAAGGAAAGTTGATCAGATGGCTGCAGAGTGTTTGACAAGTGTGTATATGTATGAAACTGGGGTGTGATTATCCCAGTTACTGAAATGGCATGGGGATGAACTGTGATAAGCATTGGTGTGGTTTTGGCCTTTTGGGGCGTGACAGGGAAAAGATTTTCCTTTTTTTTTTCAGAGGGTTTTTTCAGAAAAAGAAAAAAAAAATGGAAATTTTCATAGGATTTGAATGTGATCCATGAAATTTGAGACAGCATTTGCGGCCACAGAAAAAAGAAAGTTGCATTATGAAACATGGGATTTCTGGATAGGATAATGTTTGGACCCACCAGATTCTCCTTGCAAGTTAGAAGGCCTCTCATATCTCACCACGTGTATGCTTGGATTTAGTTGTGTAATTACTTTTCAACCCCTTGAAAATTACAAATTTATTTTGTTAATTCGATAGTTGTTGTGATTTACTCTCTCATTCTTGGGACTCTGTTCTAATCTGATACATAAGAACAACAGTTAAATGTGTCATGAGACCCTTTTAATCTTTGGATGATCATTATCATACTATCATGGGATTATTTATGGCTTTACTAGAATCGATGGACTAACCTTTTTCTTTGATTTTTCATGGCATTACCACAGTGTCCATATATCTAGAAAACTCAGAAGCTTCTTCTTCTTGGAATTCATTAGGCAACTAACTGTTTTAAACTAACCAGTACAACTCAACCATGTTGCCATAAAAATAACTGTCTATCCTTTTTATTTCTTCACAGAAATTGGACCACGAATTAACGGTAACAAAGAAAATGTTGCATTACTGTATAACTTTTCTTATAGTATTTCATAACAATCATGGTATAACATGATTATTTATTATTATATTTAGGTGTTATAAAATATTTTATTATTGCATTTTATAATATAATAAATTATAATATGGTTGTAATTAATTATTGTTGCACACAGACATAATGAATTGAAACAATTTTATTGGGATTATGATGTTTGAATAAAAGATACAAAAAGTATGTTATATGAAAAAATGTATCATTTTATTTTATTTATATTATTTTATTTATATTAAATATATTTTTAGTCATTTAATTTCTATAAAAAATTAAAATTTATACTATTTAAAATTTTGATACAATTTTTATTTTCAAACTTAAAAATAGATAAATATAATTTTTTTAATTCAATTATATTATTCTTTTTTACGTATTTAACTCATTTTATACTTAGTATTTCATTTGTTTTTACCGGTTAACATGTTCATCCTTTAATATCAACTAAAATTTACGACAAATAAAAAAATTAACATAACTTAATTAAATAAATTCTTTCATTCATTCAATTTTTAAAGTTTGGAGACATTATATTCAACCTAATTGTAATATAACATAATATAATATCAAATGGTATCATAATATAAAACATGCACGTAATTTATATATAAAATAAAAATGTGATGAAACTTTAAGTATTTTTAAGATTTAAACAATAATTAAATAAATTTTAATACAAAGCTTTTTCTAAAAGTCAATTTAATTAAAAAATATATAATAGACAATATTTTCAATCCAAATTATATATTTAACATCATCATAACTTACTAGTAGATTGTATATATTTTAGTTCCAAAATTGAAATGGATCCATGTTTCATTAAGTTATGAGAATATCTAATAGATTATTATCAACCATTATTTTTATTTAAAAAGAAAAGTCATTCTTATATTCGCTCTCAACTTCTACATAAATTTCCACTCTCACTTCAACATAAATCTTCTTTTCAATGCATCCATTTTCTTTTCCTTCTTACGGTTCATATTGGACTTATCATCAATGTAACATAACAATCGTGTTTGAAATGAAATCGCAAATCCTCCACAAACTCACATCCATTCACGAATACTTTTTTGAATGCAAACGACCACTTACTCACATCGCAAAGCAGTTGAACCAAACTTTTCCATGAGAAATGCTAGTAAAACACAATTTTAACCCAAAAGGAAAAGGTATGTTCAACAAAGTGTTAACATTTAGCATCTCTATCACCATTCGAGTCATTTGATCAATTTATTGCTGTTACAAGAAAACAGCCTCGCACAAAAATAACAGAAGTTAGAATAACAGACGCAAGTACCACCCAGATCAAAGTGGAGGAAATATTGGGCAAAAGAACGAAGGGGAATGCTTGGAACTGTTCAATGAAAATACTTTCTAAAAGTAAATAAAAATGGCCGTATCAAAGAAAATTCCAGATACATAAGTCTGTAATTTACTCTAATGCGTAAAAACAGGGGAGGGTGGAAATGAGTTACCGTGTCTGTAAGTTTGCAAGCATAGAACCAACAATTTGTGAGCCAAGTACAAGGGGTTGCTCTTCCAGCAATCACTCAGAAAGCAGCAGGAAAACCCAAATAAAGCATACAAAGTTGGCCCCATGTCACTTGGAAGTCTCCTCATACCTCATCTTTTGTCGCCTTAGGATCTGTTCTCTTTAACCTAAGAAATTGTTACAAAGGGCAGAAAACAAATGAAAGAAAATTCACGATCCGATTAGATCAGGTGTTTCTGCCTCAATGGATAACAATGCAGTGTGTACTTTCTCTGTCCAACTGTCAAGTCGATCCCGTAAGGATTTGATCTGTTGAATACCCAGAACTCTTGGTTGCACCCAGGAAACGTGCACCGTGCCCTCAACTTGATCAATTATACCCTCAATTAGATGAACCTGCAAATAAAGAAGAAATTCACTTTCAATTATACCCTCAATTTGCTGAAACCTCTATATGATAATAATAAAGTTCTCAAATGCAGAAATTCAACTAAACAAACTTCGGAATGCTTTGCTAAGAACAATCAAGGACAACTAAAATTCTTTGGAACAAGTACACAATGCTATAAATACATTCAGAATGAAGTTGTCTTATGTACTTGTTGTGATAAACATTCAGTTAAGAAGCAAAGTAAGTATTTCTAAACCACTGCCACAATATTCAACAAGAACCTCTGCTTAATCACAGAAAAGGTGTAGAAATTACAAGTAAAAACAACATTTATTTGAATGCGAAAAAAGATCCCACGTCTAAAGAAGCTTCAGGAGGTTATGAAAGGACAAGATGAAAGCAACACTAAAAAGTTAACACAACAACAATTCAAAAGAGCCAAAAATAATGCATTCCATGCAAAATTCCCAAGATTTACAAAACCTAGTAAAAGACGCAAATGCTTTAAAAAAAAATATGTAACCTAATACACTTCTTCACTTTATGTCAATTAAACTGTCCAAATCAACCAATTCACTTGTCCCATTATAACCCACTTTTTAGTAATTTTCCGGCGATAAAAATAGATTTAATTGCCAACGAAAACTACAAGGAATTATCTAATAGAAAATCAAAGTCAAAACAGAATATTTGCGTTGCAACATACTACCAACAATATAGCAAGAAGTTATGTATGCCCTAAATGAAATCAAGCATAAAAAGTTCTTCTTAACATGTTTGAACAGTCAGGTCATACCACTCACTTCGACAAATCTGCCACAAGATGGGAGGTCATTTTCAGCATAGCAAAAATATAACATTATGTGTTGCTTATGTATCACGGTTAATAACTAAAACTCAAAATAATCAACTATACATTTTATAAGTAACAACCAGCACAACATAATTCTTTGGCTGAGTAGGGACATGTCAACAGCTGAAGACTCAAGAATATCAGTTAGACTGTAGTTTATATCTCCATTCAAACAGAATAAAAGATTAAAAAACACTATGATTAATTGTCATTATATTTGTAGACATAATATAGACTAAGAAAAATGAGAAGAATCAAGAAAACATCATAAGCTATTTCACATTTACAGAAATGTTTGGGCTGAAAGTGTACAACTTTAAATGGTTGCAAAGAAAATCAATCAAATTTTCTACACTGTTTTCCTTAGAACTTCCAATACAACTTACAGATAAGCTCTTCATTAGGAGATGTTCCACATTCTCTATAGAAAGTTTTGTACGCTCAGCAATTACACTCAATGGAATTGTCCGATCTTCTGATGGCCGACTGCAAGCGACAACAATCAGTTTAGTTGGGATGAAAATTAAAAAGGATATTAAATACACTTCAACAGGTGACAACATTGACAATCTAATTAAATTATACACCTGAATATAATCTCCATCAGACAGAGAATGTTGATCTTCTCCAACAACTTCTGTTCATTTTGAACCAGTGCTGGTTGGGCACTTAAAGCAGCATTATGTACCCGACACAATTCTTGATATCGTACTAAATCACCAGAGTTGAATGCCTGCAGAATATAGTAAAGCCATTCCACTTTTGTCCCTAGAAGGCTCTTGATCTGTTTAACATAGTATACGCTTTGTGAACCAACATAGTAAAATAATAAACAAAGCAGAGAAATTTCAGAAAATAGGTGCTCCAAATATTTTGATGTAATTACTCACTATAGGATGGGCAAGAAGCTCTCCGAAGTTGTAGATGTTGTCCCCAAGAAGGGCAGAGAGGGACAAATCAAATGCTAAATCCTAACAAATAAAAAATAGCACATTAATTCATATAATCTGCAGACAAATAGAAAAAAGCCACAAATGAGATAGACAACTATGAACTCTGCTTTACCTCTTCTTATTCCTTATAGAACACTATGCACCTAAATGTATTTATAAACCTCTGCTGAAGTTTCCATTTTACTAAAAAAAAATGCATCAACCTATCTTCAAAAACCTCCACATTAATCTTTCTAAGGATAACACAATAAAATTTGCAATGTCATGACTTAGTAGCCAAATAAAAGTAAAATAATCTAAAATTTTAACAGATAATAGATAAAATATTACATAAATGAAGGGCGTTTAAAAGTAATCTTTCTAAGGATGACACAATAAAATTTGCAATGTCATGACTTAGTAGCCAAATAAAAGTAAAATAAGCTAAAATTTTAACAGATAATAGATAAAATATTACATAAATGAAGAGCGTTTAAATACATCAACTACCTTTAATTACCACAGGACAACTTTACGAAGTCCTTACAAAGTATAATTTAGCTACACCATACTCTCAATTGCCTAATGTAAATAATGCGGTCCTAAAGTGAAGGCCAATACAAGAGGAGAGAGCCTCAACATAATATTGGACTTCAGCTGCCACGAGATTTATGCTCCATATATTTATATCTAAGTAACTCTATAGTAGCAAAATGTGATTCAAGAGAATAAATATCACTCCTTAATACCAACACTTGGATTTGCAGAAAAACACACTCATTGTCATTATCACACACTGTAAATTAATAAACAGCGTTAGTCATATGCTTTTGGAAAGTATCATAGATTATCAAGCTTCTTATGATTGTCATCTAACTCCCCTACGTATTTTGTTCAAGTGAAAAGACAATTTGCATAATTCAGAAAGAATTGCCATGGCTGCACAGTCACAACCAGTGTTGCCTAATTCAAAATGTGCTGGCATCCATTGCCATCCACTGTTTGCAGAAAAGGAACCTGATGGATAACAAAAGGAAGCAAGTTGCAAATGGAGAGGGTCAAGATGGAACATCATCTCAAAGAGTTTCTATAGAAAGAAAAAGGAAGAGCTTCTGAAACTAGAAAGGGGTTATAGTTAAAGAATTGGAGAAAATAGTAGTGACGAGGAAGAATTAGAAGAAGGATTGCCAAATATTAATTTGGAAATGTTAGGAGAGAAAGCTGAAGGAGACGCCTCTTTGGATGATGAGAAAAATGATTATATAGGGTTAGAAGAGGGGATGAGGATGAGGATTTGTTTTCCAATGAGTCATTGTGTCTTTAGCATTGCCCTATTGTTATGTGATGAGATGACAATCATGAGATTGAGACTTAACATAGATGAATGTTATGAGTTTTAGTTTTATGTTGCTTATAATATATTTGTCACTTTTACATTTTTGTTTTTTTTATTTTTATGTGTATGCATGTATATAAAAACATTGTCTGCCATAAGCCGTTATGCCAACCACTCTATGTGGCCTATTTTTTGGCTTTCTGTCTCCCCTTGCAATACAAATCATAAATTGGTTCAGAAGTAACCCGTGTAAGCAAATAGCCATAACTTGAGACAACAGAAAGGGAAATTTGCAACAATTATGATGACACACCAGCTTAAATGATTCTGACAGAGACTCCACTGACGTGTATGCCAAATAGAGAAGGGCACTTTTGTAGAACTCAGCAAATTCTTGGCGGGTCTTGTGGTATTGAGATGATACCCAGTAATAGTTAGCATATACAGACGGATCAATATCTGTCATGCTGTCAAGTGTAGTCTTCCCATCTTCCAGGAGTTTCTTGCATTCCTTCTGGTCACCTTGCTCAAGCTTGAATATTGCTATTTGCATCTTAATGTAAAGGATAGGTTCTTCGATGCGCTGCTCTCTAGTGGCCTGCAACTTCTCAATAACCCCTTCAAGATAACCAACGGCAGCTTCCTTTTCAGAATACTGCCGAGAAACTATAACAGCAAAATGTGCAAGCTTCAGAAGGTTGATTTTAGTCTCGAAGTCTGTGATGAAATTGTGATATAATTGAATCAACGCATCACCAGCCTGAAAATTTAAGCAATAACCATTTATGAAACAAAAGAAGTTATAAATTATAATAAGCTACACACACACACACACACACACCAGAAAATGAGTACTTTTCTATATCAAAAGCAGAAAGGAATAGTAATACTCACAAACTAACATGATGAATGAATCAAACATAATAGTTAATGGTTAAGTACCATGAATAAACTTGGTCTTACCATCGGACTGCTTCCAGCCAAGAGCGTGATATAAAAGTATCACAGGTTAATGACCTAAAGATTTGTTACAGAGATCCCAACTCAAAAAAAAGCCACAGAGCATGCAAGGGGGGAATTCCCATTTCAACCTCTTGATAGGCATCAACAAAATAAATATAAATTTGTATTCAGTTTAATTAGTTAAGCCGTTCCCAAATTTACCAGGGCTCGCTTGATCTTGTTTTAAGTGAAACATCCACATTCCGTCCAATGTGGCTAAAGTTCCATCCAAACGACACTGCCGTCTGATCTTCATGGTCCTTGACTTACCAATCAGATGATTCACACGTTATACCACTATATACCAGATCGCTAAAAATCATCACTCACCACTCTCCTCAAAATCTAAATAACTAAAACCATAAAACTGGACTCCAAATCAGGTCCCCAAAAATTCACTTTCAAGCAGAACCCTAATTTAAAAAATCCCACATCCACATGCCCCGCCCAACATATTTCATCCCTAACGAAATCCAAACGCAATCCCTGTGAAAAAAGTTCCCATCTTTCCCAACACGATAATTCAAACCCCCCAAAACAAAACCCTAACAGCAGAACAATCACTCTCTCCAGACAACATCACCCCTAACTCCCAAATCAAGCTCACACCAACAACTACACACACAAAAACAAATTAAACCTAAACCTAACAATTTCTGAAACAAAACAATTCGAGCTACAGTACAGCCGTCCATCAATTGTGGGTGCAAAAACCGAAATAAAAAAGTGAAGTGAAGAAGAAGAGTGAAACCTGAAAAACAGCGAGTGCGACAAACTGCTCGAGCTTGAGGGTGAGTTGATGCCAGAGTTTCTTCTGGTACAGATCCGCGAGTGAATTGTACCATTCGGCGAGCTCAGGGTGCGCGTTGCGCAGCGATTCCAAGTATTGCAGAGCAGCCATTACGATTGACGGAAGAGAGAAACCCGATATCCGAAACAAAGAAACTTTATACTGTGCCCTCTTATTTCTTCTCTATATATACCCTTCTTCTTTATTTTTAAATTTAACAGTTACTTTTCTCTTTCCTCTTTTACTTCTTCTCAAAGAAATGTATCGGGCATGAGTTGGGTTTCATCAACGTTGTTTTACGTCTTTAATTTTGGGAATTTATGTGTGCTTCGTTGTAATTTTCTTTATATGAAAATTTTTATTTAACTTTTTTTTATTCATGAAAATAATGATTTCCGAACTATGATTTTGTATCTGGAACACGACACATATTCAACAGATAAATATATTTATTTTTAAAAAAATAAGATACGATTCATTATATATTCAAATTAAATCACAAATATTAAAGTTATTAGTATAAAAAATTATAAATTATTATTATTATAAAAATATTATTTTAAATATCAAATACCTCATTAACAAATATAAATAAAATATTATATACAAATACATATCGAATATAAATATATAATTTATGATCGAAGTTAAAGGATCGCTACTTCATAACTTTTAAATTATGACAATTGTGAGATTTAGGGTAAATTTATCTTGAGATATTTATTACATGATAATATAAACAGAAATCAAATTATAATATATTCAACTTATCTTATTCGTTAATATTTTCAAAACACTAACCGAATAAACACAAATCATTTTTTAATGAAAAAAAAAAGGTTGAGATTGTAGGATTTTGAACTTTTATTTCTGAATTACATAATTTTAAAAGTTATATTTTACATAAAAAAATAATTGGACTGTATAATTTAAATGTCACTTTTCATAAATAAATATTAAAAATGGTAGATTCTGAAAATTATTCTCATAATTCATCTGTGAAGATTACAAAAGTTCCATCCAAATGCAATATAAGACGAGGAACATGAAAAGTAGAAAAATGTAAGAGTAGAAAAAGATAACGATGGAAGGAGATGAGACGATGAACATCCACAGCATATAGCAGAAAGAAACCATGCATAAGCGAGAAGATTTTCATTTCTTCTTAGGAAACTACCTAACTTGGGTTTAGTACACCTCGGTAAGATCTAACGCCCATTGGATCATAGAGCATTTCTTCCTGCACCCCTATAAAATGTTTTATTCCATCTTTTCCTTAAATAAAAATATATAAAAAACAAATTTTTTCCTCTTTCTTCACACATCATCCCTCTTCACCTTCATGATATGTTTTCTCCATCATCTTCATCATTCATCACTAATTTTATTTCTACGGATTTGTTAATCTGAAATGCACTTCCAAATCCAAAAGTGTATACCAAATTATCCAATGACCAATTCGATATAATTTTTGGATCTAATAATATATTACCGCATTGGACAATACTATATATAAATTTATCCAATTAAGTATTCAAGAGTGCATAGTGTGGAAATGAAATTGGTGATGGGTAAGGAAAATGATAAGATAGCATTACGAATGTTAAAAGAGACGTTGTGTGAAAAAAGAGAAAAATAAAATAAAATTTTTAATATATTTTTGTTTAAGGGTAAGATGGGGATAAAATATTTTATAAAGATGCAGAAAGAAAAAAGAGGGTGATGAAAGAAATGTTCCGGATCATATTCTTAAACCTATAATATACCAAAGGAATTTTCCTTTTGCACCACCATACTTTTTCTTTTATTCTCCATAAATTTTAAAATCTCTATTTTACCGTTTAGTTTGAAGTTCTTTTGCAGTCCAAAAACATCTTATTCTGCAATAGAAAATTTGCTCAGAATTATGATATAAACATTTTAAACTAAATAATTTATAATAATAATAATAATAATAATAATAATATAAAAGTCAATTTGGACTTTCAAACAGTGTGATCCAAAAGACTTTGTATTTTAAATTATACAATTCACAAACTTGTAACTTTTAAATTATATAATCTAAAATAATTTTTTGAATTTTGAAGTAACTTTCATACTACACAATTTGAAAATTATCTTCTAAATAAAATAAACTTTCAGAATGTAAAATTTAAAAGGCACTTTGTTATTGCACAATTAAAATCATTTTTTATATATAAAGAAACACTTAAAAATTATATATTTTATCCGTAATCAGGGTTCCTACACGTTTGTTATATAAATCAACTATGTGTTTGGTTTTACTTTTTGAAAGCACCTAAAATCAATTTATACTAATAAATTATTTAGAGACATCCAAATTCAATTTTTAAAATTAATTATAAATAAAAAATTCACATAAAAAAATCAACTCTTTTTAATTTTTCCTTTAAGATCAATTTTTTGAAAATGTTTCCAGATGCACCAAATACAGAAGTGGAAAAAGAAACCATGTGCAAAGTAGCTTATACCAAATCCAATGTTCGTAAAACAAGGATGCATCAATCACGTGACAAGACATAACGTTGTCACCAAATCTGAAGTTGAATATTAAAATTTCAAAATCAAGTTTATTTTTACAGTATACAATTATTATGATATTTTTTTTCTCGGTAGATATTTTTCTCCTAAAAATATGATGCTAATTTATTTTAAAATTTTGAACTTTTTTTCCTTTCAACTTCATACGGGTCCTGTTATGTTTAGATAAACTAATTAATTTAAAATGTTTTATGAATTATTAAAAACAGGTTCAAATTATTATCGATTATACACATAATAAATAATTTAATTTATATACCCAATATGTAATATTAAAATTGGTTTCATATGAATCTTATCTAAATATCATGTTTATTGTTTAGTTGTAGTACTTACCTTTCCACGTCAAATCCAAAACATTAAAAAAGTATAATTATTCTATCTCGAATTCCTCGTGACAAATAAAGGATATGGACCCAATTGTATTTTAGATTCATACACACTTTTCTTTGTGTGTTTCTTAAGTGACAAGTTTTTTTTCATCGAAATGAAATTAATTACTTTCAAATATTATTTTTAATTTACACAAACAAAAACTAATTCCAAGATCAATTGTGTCGATCACCGTGCATCTTGTCATTTTGTTCTTAAAAATCATCTTAAAATAAAAGAATAAAGAATGAAAAAATATTAAAAACATCTTAAATTTGATTTTTAAATAATATGAAACTATCAGATAGTAATAATAACTAAAATTAATTTAAATTTATGGTTAAATATGTTTTTGGTCTATTAACTTTCAATGAATTTTGGAATTAATCAATTTTAAAATTTTGGACAAATTTAGAATCTTTCGAAATACATGAATTTAGTCTTTTGAATCAAATTTTGTTAGATTTATTTGATGTTTCATACATATTTCAGAATTGTATTTGAGTTGTTTATATTATTTGACACATTTTTACTTTAATGTTAAGTCAAATACTATTATGAAATGCGCTTAAAATGTTAAATAAATTTAATAAAATTTGATTAAAATGACTAAATCAACGTATTTCAAAAGATAAAGTACTAAATTGGTCCAAAATTTTGAAATAGACTAATTCCAAATTTACTAAAAGTTAAAAGAAAAAAACGTATTTAACTCTTAAATTTATTGTAAACTCATGACAACATTGCAATGATTCCTTGCTTGCAGACCATTCTAGAGAGGAAATGATACAGACTTAAACTGAATCATATGATTGAGGTCATCCAACCAAACAAACAACACATCCACCAAACAAGTCATTTGAAGTGTGACAACATAAAGTGTCTTTATTAATATTTTCTTTCTGACTTTGGTGGCATAATCAGTGGCAATTACTAAACCCACCATCATCAAAAACCAACCCAATCTGCAACAGTTCCACCAATCCAATTAGTGCACAGACTGCAACTAATCATTTACCATGTGACTTCATACCAAAGCAAACTTATCCAACCCACAAAACTCTTCTATATTAACACCACACAACAACAAAGGTCACAACCACAACACCACAAAAAGCAAAATGGTGCACCAAATCAGAGCCTCACTCACATGCTTTATTCTTTTCCTCCTTCTCTTGGCCACTTCCTTCCTCTCAGTTCACTCCAGGAACACTCTCATCACACAAGATAACAAGATTTTGCACAGGAAGACAAGGATTAACCATGGAAGCCACCGTGGTCCCAAGAAGCACCTTCTCAACCCAACAATTCACAATCCATTTCAGTCTCGTGAATTCCCTGTGTAGCTCTCTGCTTAGTTATTTGTCTGTAATATGAATCAATTAAGTTCCTTTTCTCAGCTTTTTGATTCACTTATGCATGCCCATTTCTCTGGAAGTCACAACAATTCCAAAAATCTTGTTCCTTGTGTTAGTATCTTGACAGCAAAACACATTCAGTAGCACCTTCCAATACTGTTTATGTTGTCTCTTGTTTCTGTCTATTATACATATATAAGTATATCAGATATCACAATTGAGGTTGTCTTTTAGTTTTATAATTCTTAACTCGTGTCTGATTTGGTGGAAACGGAATGAGAGGATCAGAGGGTAAAGAAAAAACTTATGCATGATCTGGAAATGAATGCTGCATATAACACACAACTTTTGGTGGATGATGGATGAGTGTTTGATCAAAATGGAATTGCTTGTTTACACAAAAGTTAGAGTTTGTGGTCAATGCTACAGTAATGGGATTGAATAGTCGTTGCAACTAATATTTTAAAAAGCACAACTACCTTAGTCATTATAGTATGAACTGTATAATTTATCAAGTTATGCATAGTAACCAAAAATGAAGGCTTTTTCTGAACCAAGTTGGTTTTGACTGCAAGTTGATTATACTGACTCATAATTCATCAGCCATTTTTTGTTATTATTTATTTGAAAAGAAAATGTATTTTTCTATGGATGAGAGCTAGGATTCACAAGTTTCATGGTCCCAATGCTTCTGATAATTGTCAATAATCAAGGAGAAAAGAGGTCAATGAATAGTATGAAAATAATGTTTTTCAAAAATAGTTTTATCAAATTCCCCATAATATTATTCCTGCAAAGGGATAAAAATTTAACTTTTCTAAATTAGAATGAAAGTTTTCATGCACTGAAAGTTCTATATATAGTGTCAATGTTAGTTCGGTTGAACTTGTGATATAAGAATTAAAAATACATTTAATAGTTTAGATTTCGTAGAAAATACTTTTTTGTATATATTTTTTCTTTTCGTGTGGACTGGATTCTCTTGACCTCATTCCTTTATTTTCTCTTTACACAGTAACATTTAATTATTTGCTGATATTGTAAAATAAGAATTAAAGCATAATGATATTTTCTTTTATACAAAAAAGGATCATAACGGGACAAACAAAGTAATGGTAAACCCGTGTCTTGAGCCAATAATGAAGCATTTTTCCACTCCTACTCAAACTAAGATTTACCACACAAAAGTATGTTCAAAACACAACTCAACCTCTTTTACCAAACATGTCGTGGTTTTGAATAGAATTCTATATGCAAAGATTGTCTTTATCTTCTACTTCATCATTCATAGACAAAAGGATATATTTAAAACAAGTCAAAAGTGTTTTCAAGAACTTGTTTATGAAAATATAGAGATTCCTTAAATTGATAACTCTTTCCTACATTCCTTAGCTCGTGAAAGGTGGTTGTTCCAAATGATGCCTGTTGATTATAACTGACGAGTAGACATATAGATACACTCCCCTAACCTATTTACTGCATTAATGTATCTAACAAAGCTGATTTTGGAATACTAGCCGTGCAAGTCAAGACAAGCATGAGGCACAGGATTCAGAGAGAAGCCTTTTCCTCATATTTTCAGCCAAAATGGACTAGCAGAGAATTCTATTCATTGTTTGCATTTTGAGCTGGAACAATAAGAACAGCATTTGATATGAAACTCCTTCCATATAAATGGGAACAGGTTTAACCAAAATATCATTCTTGATCATGGTTGAGTCTTATGACAAATCAGCTTATGATTTCAATCGTTTCATGGATTTTTGAAAAAAAAAAAGTTTTAGAATGATGAGAGGAATGTGCTAAATATAGACAGTATGAATAGGGTAACAAAGCATTTCTTCGTTTCACCTTTTGTTAAATTGTGACACAATGCCGTGCTTGACGGATTCAGAAGAAAGAAAAATAAACATATAGAAAATTTTCATTCTTAATTCTCCATTCCTCTGATTTTAACTTCTATCATGCATGGCCAAAATACATTCAGATATTCATCAAGGGTACATGCTGCAAAGGAAAGCATAAATAAGCTTAATAACAATGGATCCAAAGTAAAAATTTGAAGCATATTACCAGAGTCTTCATATAAAGCAGATAGCGAAAATGTGCCACACTTGACTTTTTATGAGTATATATTTGAATATACATAGCCATATTTGTGCCGCATAACATATAGAAATAGCAAAGAACAGCAAAAAGAGATGAAGGGGTGTCACGTTCATCAAAATACATCATTAAAATCAATACCAGTTTAGATGCCTGAAGCATTACACTCTTCAAGAAGTTTTAAGAGATTATGCTCCGGAGCACTGACAGATGGTAGGATCATTCGATTCGACCGGGATGTCCGGGGCTTGATTCCAGCATCTTCAGATTCAAGTGTTCCTCCTTCCTTCATTACTGGCAGGTCCCCTCTTCTTCGCACAGTTGCAGAAACTCTTTCTTTCCATATTCTTCCATCCTAGCATTGAGGAAGAAATTTTCATAATCCTATTATATCCAATAAATGACAGAAACCCTCCTCTCTTTTTTCTTCAGGAAAGAAAGGCATTCATGCATGTACAACCTCCCCGGGTCCTTAACTACACTCTTTTTCTTTTTCAAAATACAATTTTGGTTTTCAAAAGGTTATCCTTAATTACCAACAAATTGTACAAGGTAAATTTACAGGCGGAGGTGTCTACTGATGATAATTTTAGTAATGGCCAACTTCCAACCATCACTGGATCTTCAGATATGAAGTTAGAAACAGCTAAAGGTTCAAAACACTGTGACTAGCTACACCACATTATTTTCAAACTAAGTCAAAAATATGGCTGCTCTACCACAACTTTTGTTGAGGGTATACAATGAACATGAAACCCAAAGGAAAGATGAGTTGATGACCAAAACCACCTTACCACCAAGTTAAGTGGAACCTCAGCTATCCCCTCACGTGTATTCCACACTAAAATACATAACTGGCAATGACTAGTTCATACTTGTCAACTGTAGTGACAATAATAGGTTGTAATCATATTCACATGGATGCACAGAAAAACTAAAATAGAAAAAATAAAGAGAACTGTTGTAGGAAATAATCCAAAGAATTCTCCTAAAGTCCAAATCCCATATTTAGTAATTATGTTAGCGTTTTGTAGATAGTTGCTGGAATGCTCAAGATTAGACAAACAGCTTTATCTTATGATTTTTGTATTAAGTGTGGATTGAGTTCAGAAAGTCTTCTGAAAGGTAACCCCGATGAGTAGTAGCTAGGCAGAGGCCTGGATCTCTAGCATAGAGTAGTACCTATTCTCAGCTTCCCATTTACTTGGTGTGGCTGGTGAAGGATAGAGTCTATCCTAAGGATCTTTAGTCTTTCTTGTGTAATAATTTTAGAGGTTTACTGCATCAATAGAGATGCCAAAAGGCTTTGGAGGTGTTCACAGTTTGCAGTAGGTTGGTTTATTTGATTGTAAAGAAATGCAAGAATTTTCACTGGTCAGATCAACCCTTAAATTTACTTTCAGAGAGTAGTTCATACCAAATATCTTTTTAAGGGGATGTCTTTGATACATATTCAGAGAGACTGGGTTGCTTATGTTCTTTCCTCATTTGCTGTAATGTTTAGCTGTAGAGTATATCTCTTTCTAAATCAAATTCACCTTTAAAGTAAATTGTTATAAATAGCCTTAGAAGAATAGTTGAAATGGTATTTTTTTCAAGTTATTTGATATCAAGATACTTTACTTATTACATGTTTAAACAGGTAACCTGTTTGCTAATTAAAAAGGACAGCATATTTGCCTCTTATTCTTGAAGCTAATAATGCAAAACAAGTTTAACATAATGATGATATGCAGATGTTAACAAACAACATTTCTTATGAGTTTTAAATATTTTCGTTTTAGCTTAATTCTAGACAAATAATTTTAAAAATATGTTTTCTCTAAAAGATGCTAAAAATAGTTTCTTCCTCATAATAAATTAAATCAAAAGCATGCCTAGTATCCAACACAACCAAATTCCACGCTCAACAAAACAACTCATACTTTCATTGAGGTATATAGCAATCATGAGATGCAAATTTAATTTTGCACTGAATATTGGCATTCAATCATCAATTCTCACATTAAGGTGTTACATATTGGTTAAAAGAGTAAAAACCTAACATTGACATTATATAAAAATCAAATAGTAACAACAGCAATAACAATGATGATGATGATAATAATGTGCAATTTGCTACCATACACCCAAACTGGTTATATTTGTTTTAAAAGTTGCAGGATTGACTTTGATAGAATTAATTTTAAACTGCTGCATGTAAATGGAAGCACGCCTATATTATTCTGACCCATAGATTTTACAATGAAAATGTACCACAGAGAAATGAATTACGGTAATGTAGCAAAAACAGACATGCATCATTCCAAAGATCAAATGATCAATTTTGCCATATACCATAAGACAACCAGATATCATTCTTACATTAAGAATAGATGGCTCTGGCAACGGGCACTGAATTGGCCTATCACTGTCAAGAGGTTCAATCGGATGTTCAACAGGCTTAAACTCCACAGCCACTTCAATTCCATGAGAAGTGGCAGTTGCAGCACTCGCCACTGCAGCAACAGCCTCAGAGTTTGGGGGCATCACTTCCCTCTCATCCTGCAACACATGAAGTCAACGCACAACAAACAATAGTAAGATCACGCCACCAATTAAACAAAATTGTAGACCAAATTGCACAGGCTTTTCTAATTTTCTCCAATCCAACAGCAAATCACATGAGCAATTATATTGATTATTGCACTAACGAAACAGAACATGGTTTATACTCATTAAATTTAAGGTGAGTAATCAAATAGCACAAAAATAAAAAAGAACTAGGCCTGACCAGCATTTATTGGTCAATCAAAGTCCACTCCCAACAAAAAATCAATCAAAATCATTGGATTTGAATTGCAAAAAAGGGTTCATGAGAAGGAAAAAAAAAATAGAGTAACTCTTACCAAAGCACTTTGAGTACGTCGGTGGACATTCCTTCCAACAGAGAATCTCGAAAATATACCCACCATGGTTCTTTTCTCCCCACCTCAAAAAGAATCAATACCCACCAAGAAAAAACGTTTCTTTTTGACGTCTGCGTGATTATCTAGCGAAAGGTCTATTAGCTATCTATAGTTGTTGTCTGGGGGAGGCAAAAAACACTTGAATCAGTGGTTGCATGAGAAGGGTCCTGATCCGGGGCAAGTTTTGCAACCCGGAAGCAGGTGGTGTTGGAATTGGAAAGCCACAGAGAAAAAGGAGAGAGAGAGAGAGAATAAAGAGAATGAAGAGAGAGAAAGGTTGAGGTGGAGAAGAGAGGAATCGTTTACTTGGCGTGAACGATGATAGTGTTGGGTTTGTTGCGTTGTGCTGAGATGTGTTACGAGGAGTTTCTCGTTTGGGGAAGTTAATAATAATGTAGTAATAATAATGCTTTGGAATCAGCTGAACAGACAGTATCAAACTGTAATCCATCACAAACAAACAAAATATAAATTAATTAAAAAAATAAGTAAAAAAAAATTAACAAAAGTGATTTGAATTATATAAATTAACTTGTTTATTTGAATTATATAAATTAACAAAAGTGATTTCATTCTGTCTTTGACATGGATGTAGCTGTTCTGATAAATGTTCTTTCTTTCTGTACTGTAATTCCTATTTGGAGAAGAAATTAAAAGAAAATAAATAATTCTAAATAAATATCAATCTCTGTGTTCTTTAAAGAAATAAAATGTTAATACTTTATGAACTTCATAGAGTATTAATGCAGCAAAAAAAACATTTATAAGAATTAAAAATGTGAATGGTGGAATGAAGGTGTTGTTGATTGGGCAGAGAAGGGTGTCACAGTCGAGTGACGAGTGATGACTCCACCACATCCACCGCCCTTGCTACGGTGTCTTCTTCAACTACACGCTCAGATTCTTCTTTTATTGCACAAAGTAATATAATTTTTCTGATATCTGCTTTTGTTTTTATTTTATTTTTTATTCATTGGTGGAGAATCCATAAACTTGGTGCATTAGTTTATGATGCCAGCTCTTCTGAATAAACAATGTTACTAATTTAGTCTGTCAAAATAAAGTTTTTTTTCTTAAAAAATATCCTATAGAATGTTAAAAAATCACCCCAAATGTTAACTATTTTCTTTATTCTTGTTTGTGCCAAATTTCGTAAAGCTTTATTTTTCTCCTTCTCTCACATTCTTGTCCAACTTGGCTTCTTCACCATCTCACTTTGTAACCATTTTTATTTTTTTTTCATTTTCTCTCATGACTTTGTGATGGTGTTCTTTGGTTGTTGCTCAACAAACACTCAAACCCAAATTCAAGCCCTTACAATTGTTCTTCTTCAAGTGCAAGGGAAACTTACCCTTGACCTTTTGAGTTACCAATTATCTATGTCAAATAATTTAAAGAGAATAATACATGAAGGAAAAAATAATTTTTGTTTTCTTTGTGAATACAAATTAGTTTATATTTTTTTATCGGCAAACATAACAATGAAAACTAGTTTGTATATAAACTAATTATATATATATATATATATATATATATATATATATATATATATATATATATATTGTTTTGTGAATGAAATTCTACAAAATTATTTGATTTTATTTCCTTTTTTCTGTAACTTTTGACGAGAAAACTCAGAGAAATTCTAAGTCTACTTAAAAACTTCCATTTTGTTTTTAATTCAATAAAATATGTGTGTTAATGTATTGAGTATTGTTTATATATGTGTTGAAGATGGTCAGTAAAAAATAAATATGTATGAGAAAGAGAAGTAGATATGACAAATGAACCTATATAATTTTTCTTTGACATGAATACTCACGTTAATAAAGTATGCATATAATTAATAATGATTTTTTAAATTGGTATATGTAATACTTAATATTTTAAATTGGGTGTAGGTCAAAAATAAGTAACTAGCTATCTTTCTAGTTTCAATATTCGTTCTAATATTCGTCAAGTTCCCATATCATAGTCTACAAAATTTATACTTTATTTTTAAGTTAAGTAAAACATTTAATCATTTTTACTTGTTTATAATTATTTAAGATGTATTTGATTGTTATTTTATATTTATATAATTATAATTTATTTTTTAATATCTAATATTGAATGCAAATGATGTACATCACTTTAATAAATATTGTTAGGGAAACGTATATCCAATCAAGATCATTATCGTTTTTATTCCAATATTCATCCTGCTAACATAAATGATATTTTTAAGATGTATAATTTTTAATTACATTTAACAAATATTTGATAAAATATTGTTTTTTTTTGTTGTAAAATTCATGTATTGATAACGGGGATAGAAATGAAAATGAAGATAAATTTGTACTTTTAAGATAAATGGTGAAAGAGGGACCAACTCTATCCATTGTCATCTTTAAGAAGTTGGTTATAAAACAAAAGAAGGGGCAAGAAATATTGGTTGAAGGTTTATAACTAGTTGATAAATATGAAATGATATATTTTTTCTTTACTTAAAATCCATTTATTAACTTTAGATTCATTAATTAGGGTTTTTTCTAACAAAATTCGACATTTTGGTCTATTGTTCCACTAGTTACGAGACAATCAATTAATGTATAGTAAGACTTCATAATGTATAATCTAAAAATAATATTACAATTTCAAATCACGAGTGACTTTTATTATTCTCATTAAAATTGTATTGTAAAACAGGAAAATTTTATCAATAATAGTGACAATCTTGATCGGTGTAAGTGATGACACAAAAGTTTCTCCTCATACTACAACAACAATACTATCATTTTATATTAATCATAAATCATAAAATATCATATCTCTTACACGTGAAAATAATTAATAAAATAACAAGCAAAATAATAATCAAATCACTTAAAAAATATTAAATAACATATTGACCAAGTTAAAAAATATAAAATTCTCATCTATTCAATAGAAAAATGGAATAAAAACTCAATTGAAAAAACAAATCTTAAAACATAATCGATCCTAACTTGTATCATATAAGTAAAATCTGTGTTTTCTTAAAAAATATAAATATTTTTAAAAAAATTAAATCTAATTGAACTTTCTAATACTTATAATTTTTTGAATTTATATATTTTGTTATTTAGAAGTCATTTTATTTAAACAAATTATTACAATGAAAAATAATCAGATTTATTTTTTTACTTCTTTCTAGAATATAATTTTTTTATCTTTTAGTTTTATCAATTTTTACATTAACTGTTTACGAGTTTTAGTATATATAATGTTCACACAACATCATGAAACATTTATTATTTTTAATTTATAATAATAATTTTTTTTTTAATTTAAACTTCATAAAATATAAAAAATTGCAATAAAAAAAACACAATAACTAATCGCATTTATAAGAATGAAATATATAATAATAGATAATACTAAATTAAAGATAGCAATAAAATACATTAAAAACATAAAAAAGTAGTAATGAAAAGAAACTAAATAAATCACGAATCAGAAGTTAACTTAAGTAATTTATAAACTAAAAAAGCTTAAAATAAATTATGCATTAAATAATTCTGCATTAATTAAACTAATTTATAAACTAATGAACTAAATTATTAAGATATTTTCACCTTACTAAACTCTTTCAAAGAGAATGTAAGTTCTAAAAGGAGATTACAGGTGCTAATATTTTTGTTCACCGATCTCCTTATTCCTTGGTAATCTCTTTTTTTCTAATTATCATGTACTGCATGTTTCATTTTTATACTTCATACTCTAAGACGACGATATATTTCAATTTCATTTACTCGAATTTATACAACCATTATTTATTAAATCAAATATTATGAATTTATTTATCTTGTCATTTACATCTTTTTTCAAACTATTCTAAAAAGGTGAGAGACAGTATATAGTATATGACCGCGAGTAACACTAAATTTATGATAATTAATTTTATCTTCATAAAAAAAATTTTAATTATAACGATGATAGTTCTGACTTTTGAAAAGATACATCTTAAATCTTTTTATTTTAGAAAAGAATTTTTAATGTCATTGACCGTAATAATATTTAAAATATCATAAATTTATTTTAAAATTTAATAATAAAAATTATAAATAAAGTTAACGACGTTAATAATTTTTTTCTAAAAAAATCTAATAGACACATGTTTTAAAAAAATTGAGACTCAATGTGACATCAAATACCAAACTTACACGTATGAAATCCTGTACGACCAATTCAACTTAAAAAAAACAGTATAATATAATTAAAAAAAAGGAGTGACTTAGGAAATTCACATTTTAATTTAAATTTAAATTAAAAACCATATAAACAATTTTCTCATATTCCAAATAAAAAAGTACAATTAAAGGTTTAAATTCCGCTAACATGTTATTTGGAGAGTGTTGAAAGGTGAAGGAAGACCCTAACCAGTGAGAGAGCGAGGGTTTGAGACGATGGAGAACGACGAATTGTTCGACAATTGGGATGATTCGATAATCGAAGAGGTCTCTGTCCTCGCTGATAGCGCACCAAAACCAACACCGAACTCTTTTTCTTCTTCCTTTTTCTCAGACGACCACCGTTTCGTACCACCAAAACCATATTTTCACGCACTTCCCTCAACTTCTTATCACCCTCCGCCGCAGCCGCTTCCTTCCGCCGCCATTTCCTCCGTTTACTCCGCCGCTTGCTATTCGCCTCCGCGGGAGCTCTCTCAGAGGAACGCCGTTGTCATTGTCGATTCGCCTCCCAATCCTCCTTCCGACAAAGAACTCGAGATCGAGCGCTTAAAGGTAGTATCCACTAATTCCAAATGGAAGTAAATGCACGCCTGTTCCATGTTTAGGTCTTGCACTTTATATTCAAACGCTGTGTCGTTGTTTATTGTGTTTTTATTTTTATTTACAGAACTGCCACTTTGTCATACTACTACTTTCAAATATTTCTACAGGAGAAACAAAGAAAAGAAAAGAAAATCTGTTAGGAAACAGATTGAGAACAAGTGTCTGTTTAAGTGAAAATGTAAATATTTTCTCAAAGGGGATTCAGTTTTAGTTTTGGAATTTCGTCGGTTGAATCTTGTGAATTGATTTTAAGATTTTAAGGTGTCCTTTTCATTGTTATCACTTGAGGTCTCTATTGGTAGTGCTCCTCTAGTTGTGTTGTTTGTTTTGGAAGTTACAAGGAGGGAAAAAGGTATTTGCCATGCTGGGTTGTTCCAATTTTTGTTAAAGTGTTCGCTCATTTTTTTTTTCTTGTACTAAACTTGGAATTTTTGGTTGGTGGCAAGTACAGAGGGAGCTGGAACATGCAACAAAGCAGATTGAGAATCTGGTATGCCTGGGCAACTATATACGCGCATTGGCCTTTTTGTTTTCTGTTGACTAGATTATGTTTTTTTTTGTTGACACTTCTGTTGCTGCTTCAAAATTTTGGTTGAGTGTCATAACTTAATTGCATGCTTTCAGGAAAAGGAGCGTGTCAAGTTAAAGAAAGAAAGAGACAAGAAAGAAGATAAACCCAAATTTACGTCTTCTAGCAACGAAGGAGAAAGTGCTTGCGCTAACTGTTCAAAGGCAAAGAGTATAAACAAGTAAGTCATTTTTTATTTTTTTTTACACGATGTTCTAATTGTGTGGTTCTAGGACAATAATGTCCCTTTTCAGTTGCATCTCAGATCAGTCAACAAGAAAGCTTGCAGTTTAGCTTGTTAATTTATTGTAGCTTTATACATGTTGCTTTTATATATTGAATCATGTCATGAAGTGGAAGCCACTGAAAATGAAGTAGGATGAAAAAGGTGCACTTAAATTTCTGTTATTATGAAGTTTATGAGCTCGAGCTGAAGCTGAAAGTAACTGTTGAAGTAACTTTTGGTGAATATTTCCGTATCTTTGTTTGTATTACTTATGTCACAGGTGAGAGTGACCAGAGCTTGTTGTATAAAGCCATTGCAAATTGTGTCTTGTGTGACCAATGTCTCAGCTAAATTAAGACTTTGCCTGATATATTTTGTAATTAAGTTGCTTGAGTAATAGTCTAGATTGAGTTTAAGCCATAAGCAGAAGGGTCAAGGTACACCATGACAAATAATTATCCAGGTGTTACATATAAGGCCAGAGTTGTCTTTTATTATTTTTTATCCTCACTCTGTCTAATGCAATGTTGTGTTATGTGGCATAAAATTATTATTAACCTGGGGCAAAAATGGCAGGGATTTTGGAACTCTCGATCCCAACTGTCATAACACTTCAAAGTTTAAAAATGGAGTATCCTCACCCGTTCCAAATGGTGAGACATGAGAAGAATCTCTTTCTCATTTTAAAAAATTTTCTGTTTACTTCTTACATGTGACACCCTGTTGAATTGTTTTTGTTTTATGCCAGCTGAAACTACTTTTAAAGCTAAGGGAGTTCAAACAGACATAGTTAGTCATCAAGAAGCCCAAGGTGCTTCAAGTGATGATCTCTCTGCTTATCTTGATCTTTCCCAGAAATTGCTTGCAATAAGGGGATCTCCAACTAAAAGGATGGGACATAATGTGATATCCAAGTTGCTTGCGGGTTGTCAAAGAGATTTTCATATTCTCTTTGGCTGCATGAATATGAGCCTGCCCTCTGAAATAACAAGAGAGTTATTTTTAGATTTAAGCTCTTCAGGAGTAGCTTTGCATCACCTCAAGGATCGTTATCTTACTCCAGAGTCAGCAAAGATATCAAATTTCTACCTTGCATTAACAAAGGTATCAATTCAGCTCTCCATTTTTATATATCTTCCTGTAGAACTCAAATTTGTGCATTTCTGATCCGCTGGAAAGTTCTAGACATCAAATAGTTTGGTTTAAAGAATTAGCGCGGACTCTGAATTTTGTTGTTAGATTATAATTTTTGCTTCTTTGGTTTCTCCACGTGGTTGTTTTAAAGTGGTTTTGTTGTTAGATATATGGAACTCTCTTCTCTTGTGCACTATTATTTTTATTTCTGGTAATTTATCCATGTCAAGTGTGCTATTAGGAGGATTTCCCAGTCATCATTTTCTGCATTTCTCTTCTCTAATAGTATCATAGTTTAGTCTGTCTTTAATTTTTTTTTTAACTGGTTCCTTTTGCATGTTAACATATTGGATATGTTAACTTTTGGTATTAAAATCTGGTTCTATTGTTTAATCATGTTAGTGAGATTGTATATCATCCATTATTAATGTGTTACAGATAGCTGATGGGACAGATGTTTTGGAAACTTTAATTGGACCACTGCTTGATCTCTGTGGAATGGAAAATGTAAGTACTTTGTGAATTAATATTTTGTTGTCCAATTGCTTGCAAATTTATATTACTATTACCTGTGGGTAATAAATTTTCCTTTTAAGTACTAGGTCTACAGAAAGATGATTTGATAGATATTTTAATGGATTATAGAGGTTCTTAAGGATTCAATTATTTTCCTCTGTAAGTGAAAGTAATAATTAATATTCATAGTTTAGGAAGATTATAAATGAACAGAAAAATATTTTTTATGTAGAATTGAATGGAAAGAACTGAAAATGGGGGAACTATCCTTCAAGGGTTTCCCATTCACAAATGATTTCTCCTTTGAGCAAATGCTTGACCTACAAAATGATATAAGCAATGATGAACCTTCCCCTTATGTCTTCGTATTTATTAACTATCTTACCAGCTAACTAACCACTCCAACTTTTACCAACTAATTTGCTATTTCCTCTCTCCTAAATCTGTATTGCTAACATATAGGCAATACGTATTGGATTACAATGTTGTCAAAAAGATTCGTAAAACAGTTTGCTTTATGGTAGGTACTGTAGGATGCATGGGATATTAAATTTCAACAAAGCTCTTGATTCTTGAACGATCATTGACCATTAATTCAATTGCAATCCTGAGACCCACATAGTTTATAAGGCCAAAAGCTTGTTTGTACTATTCAAAACCCTGTTGTATATTGAACATATGAAGAGTTGGAACGTTGGACATAAGTGTCCACCCGTCCTTGCCCTAAAAAATGGTTAGAAAGAAAGGAAAGAGATAGTAGGTTCTTAGGCACAGTTAGATCAGTTAGTTAGGGACAGTTAGAGAGGTTAGCCAATGAGAGGGGATCATTAAGAGAAACTGGGGGAAGAAAAGGATTTGTAATTACAATGATTGTGTGAACATGGGAACCCTTTGTTAAGGGGAAGCCCATGGAGGAGGAGAACTATTTTTCCTTTTCTCAGTTGTTTAATGAAATTATTCATTCCCTTTGTTTGCTTCTATCAACTTCTCATTTCTCTTTCCTGGGCTGTAACAACTCCCGTCATTATAAAGGTTCAAAGTATTTGAGCCTTGTATTTTATATATTTGACATGGATTGAAGTTCTTTACATCTGTCTTATAGAACCAAGTTTTGACTGTATTATAATGGACATCTTTGCAATGCATTTTATAAAATATTTTTTATTTATTTAGGGCTTATTGAGTCATTATTTGCTCACGACATGTTATGCTTTTTTATGCTATTCTAAAATTGAAAGTCTAGTGAGGGGTTTATAGGGGCTTGGTCTTGCCAACTGCTAGCTTTTTGGTATGGTTCTACCAAGGTTCTTATCAGGCCATATGCTTGAAAGTTATCATATTACTTTGTGAAACTAATTTACTTGGGTGTTCTTTTTTCTCTTGCTCGGTATTTTTTATAATCCATAAACCTTTACTGACAAAGCTCCTCCCTCTTGCATAGGTTGTTATTGTCCATAGCTCTCTATGTGTACTGCATATGCTTCTGAAGCTCCTACTGGAATCGGAAAATAATGCTGGAAGGAGGTATGCGTTGTTTAAATGTAGTTTTCCCTTGTTTCTAACAACTGTGTTAGCTGTGTATCCCTTGTCCATTAGCCGAAGGTTACCATTTGAATTGGTCCCTTTTTCTCTTTCTGTGTCATGAATCATGATATTTATATTATATTTAATTAACAAGTCTATTAGATCCGTGAGTTGTGATCAATTGGCTGGTCTGCGTTTGATTCGTATGATGAAAACCTGAGAAAATAGAATGTCTTCTCAAGCATGTCGAACTTGCCCTATAATTTAAGTATGCATCAAGTGTAAATGTGTATGCCCTTGGCCATATGTATAGGTAATACTAGGATCAAGAAACACTCACAGGGTGGAATGTTGTACCTGGGCTATCGATCTGTCCCTGTCCCTTAGTTTGACTGTTTATTTGGGTGTGGGAACTTTGGTGACTTGGGGAGGGAAATCGAGGAATGAAGTTTGGTCAGCATTATTGTTGTTGATTTGCTTGAAATGCATCGTTGTAGTAAACAATTCTTTAATATGACGCATTCAGAAAGTTCTGCATGGCCTTTGTGATATAGAATATGTCTTTTCTACAGTTTAGTGATCTGTACATATTTGCCCCTTTGGCAGCTAGACTAAGAATACAGGATAGGTTATAAGTTGGTGGATAAGCTGTACTTTTTGTGAAGTCATTTTTTCTTTCTTTCCTTGTTGCTGTTCCTGTTCTTATGAACTTATGATTTGATCTTTCCAGTGCACTCTGCTCAGGGACAATGTCTTCATTGAAGGACTTTGCGATGGGAAGGACCTTGTGGATTTTGGTGTAAAAGATGAAAATCTTGTTGATGAAGATATAGAAAGCAGAAAAGAATGCCAGAACCATCAAAACTCCTTACAACCTCATGTAAATTGGGTGTATCTTTTTGAGATAATGCATCAAATTGCCATGAGGATCACAGAGGAAAGAGTGAGAGTGGAGGCAGTATCTATTATGAAGCTGCTTTTCCTGAGAAGTAATACTTACTTTGAGAGGGAACAGTAAGTTTAACTGTCGTGTTTTACTCTTAAAAATTGACTTATGAAGATATCGTGTTTATGCCAAGAGTTTGTGTGAACACAGGTTTAGCCAGAAAATACTTTTTGAAACTATTTCAGAATTGCTAAAGAAGGATGCTGGGCTGTGTGTGAAGAAACACACTCTAAGACTTCTATACCTGGTTTTGAATTGTAAGCTTCCTCTGCTAACCAATTTGCCAATTTTTTTTTTCGTTCATTACTACATAATTTGATTCCTAGCACCCTTCATTTTAATTGTTTTAGCAATTGCTACATGTTTTTGAACTTTTATTTTCACGCATTCAAGGTCCAAAACTGTTGGCTGCTTTCTGCTGTGGATGCAAAGAGGGTGATGCTAGCAGTGCTATGAATGAGAATGAATCGACTTCAGATTTTCAATATTTTAAAATCATCCTTCAAGGATTGTCTGATTGTGTAGCCCCTCATAGGAGTGGTTTACTGGTATGTTTGCTATGAAAGATACTGACACCGGCCATACAATTCTGCAATGTATAAATTGAGATGTGATTAATTTATTATGAATTATGTTGGATTGGATAGCACATTTATTGTGATATAGTCCATTTGATTATCATTTGCATCTACGTTTCCACACTCGTTTAACAATTACGTAAATAAATTAAGTACTCTTCTGAAACTTTTGAGACGAAAATTAAGATTTAATGCTTTCTTATTGTCTTCTATGATAGGGATGTAGTCAAGCGACTTCAGTTTGGGGAAAGTAGTTATATATATTTCAAAATATTACTGCCTAAAATTTAGGTCATTCTAATTTCAGGGATTGAAAGTCAGCAGAAATGTGATTCTTGTGCTGGCGTTCCTTGCATCGTCTGGACAACCGGGTTTTGAAATTTTTGTTGGTCATAGGCTCTCTAATCGAGGGGTAAACTATCTTATGTTGATTTTGCAATTACTTGTATCGGAGATGGATCTTGAAGCTGAATCATATGAGCAGCAGGCAGAAATTTTCAGGGAGAGGTAATAAAACTGACTGTTAGGGTACAATCATAAAATTGTTAATTTCTTTACTTATCCTTTCTCAGATAAAGAAAAGTAAAGTGTAAAGTTGTACTCTACAATTGTTTTCTAATGGTTACTTCTCTTTTATTTCGTTAAGTTCATTTGTTTAATCAATGTGTACATATTAAAAAGTGTATATAAATTCTTGAAACATAATAAATATATAATTATAATTGTGGAAATCCTAATTAAAATCACGTTTATTAAAATCTTGTCAAATAAAAAAATTATAAATTACTATCATTATAAAAATATTAGTACTTTTTAAATTAGATATTTCTTATTGATTTTGTGTGACTCATTTGTGGTCACTGTCAGGACATTTTTGATACGGGAGATACTGATATTACTCAACAGACTAGTGTCGAATCCTTCATATTCTGCCATTGTCTTGCGCGGTTTAACGAGCAGAAGGGATATGGGTGGTTTGACAATTGATGTTGCAAGCAGATTATCTCGTAAAGGGAAAAAAAATGAGCAGCAGGAGAGTATGGTGAAGCATATAAGAGAAACTGAAATTGTTGACCTTGCTCGCCTCTTCAAGAAAAGAATATTCGCATATTTAGGTGATGACGTATCGTGAAGTGTCCGCTTCCAGTCCTAATCTTTTGTACATATCACGTCTGTGTCTGTATCATTCTACTCAGGTGGGAGCTGCTTCTGAAATGGTGCACAAGCAGCAAGGGCACTATGGTCGTTCAGCCCAGAAATTTTTGACTGCCATGAAAAAAGTTCTTATTCAAAATTTTGTGTAATTGAAAGTTATAATTTAGTGCTCGAGATTGAGCAATGTCAGTCAGGTTTAAGAAAATGATGTAACGTTTTTGTTTTATGATGTACCATTTTTGTCGAAATGTTATTTCCCTTGAATTATTCCAGTCTACCATTTATTCTTCGTTTGTAGCCAAGTTGACTGAATTTTTTATGTCTTAAAAGATCTTTTGATGTAAAATTGAAAATAATGCATTTAAAATTAAAATAATATTGTTATTCGATAGTTTTTATTTTTAATTTATAAGAGAAGACATTAGACGAGAAAGGCAAAATGGGAAAAAGAATGGATAAACTCTACTACAGTTTGAATATCTGCACTACACGGACGGAAAATTCACACAGAATAATGTTAATGTGATGTCATTAAATTAAACATCGAGACTGCACTAAAATGATATTACTACATGAAAGTATATTTAGCATGTATATTATAGTAAAATAAATATCATTGGCAAATTACTTCATGTATATTGTGAATTTAATTTAATATTGTACCATGACATTGTTCTATTTTGTCTTTTGTTGTTTTTTTTTTTATTTCTCTTGCAACTGTAATTTCTCTTATTATTTCCTTTACACGCACACACACACACATATATATATATATATATATATATATATTCCATCTTTTTCACATTTAAGTACCATTATTATTTTCTTACGTAAATCATAAACTGATTCATATGAATTTTTAATTTATATTTTAAAACGGAAATTTTAAAAATTAGCCATAAACAAAGTAACTTTCTATAAACTAAACCTCACTAAATCTTTTGAATGAAAAGCTTAATTTTGAAATTTTAAAACAGAATACGATTCCGTTGATACGCGCTAGGATGAGTTTTGGTTGGGTTTGAAAAACTGACTGAAACCTAACAGAGCGAACCAGGCAATAGATCTATATAATGGAAATGAAAGGTTTTGTCTGTCTCCCATCTGCATTAAAAGTTCATCGAGGTAATTTTTTACAACTTCTCTGTGTTTTTTTTTTTTTTTTTTCATTCACTGCTAAGCGTAGCTATATTAATTTTCATTTACATTGATAATAAAATATATCTTGTAAATGGAACAACTGCTGATATCCAAATTGTTTCAGTAATCATGAAAAGATAGAATCGAATCTGAATATGTAATATAGGAAGAATTGTATTATACAATTTGTGTATTCAATAATGGTGATTATGCAATTTATTTACATTGATCAAATTTAAACAAAGGTGCACAAAAACCTACACCTTTATTTAGAGCACTGACTTCTATACAGGAAATGAGTCTGCTCAATTTTTAGTACAGTTTAGGTAATATAAAGAAATTGTTACACTTCCTTTGGTGCTGTTAAACTTGTTGTCCAATTAAACTGAAATTTCAATTCTGATTCAAATTCAACACATGCTCTAGAATTGTACCAATTATTCCACAATTCAGAGCTACACCTTCCACTGAATGCGAGGTTCATGACTTCTTATGAGAGTACCTGATCTTGGAGAACAATCTCTGCTGAAAGTGTCTAGAGCATAAACATCCCAACCTCCATCTCTCCAGTAGGTAGAATAGACATCTGGTATATGTAAAACTTTACCGTAATCTTTTCCTGGACCATGTGGACATATTGTCTTCATCAGTTCATCTGGCATATCGAAAAACTCAAGGACTTTCAACTTAGTCAAGTTCTCAATGCCTGATGGAACCTTCTTCAACAATTCACACCGCCCTATGCTCAGTTTTTCTAGGCGAGTCATTGCATCCTTCCCCACTGTCACCTCTTTGAGTCCATCAAATTTGTCAAGACCTAAAACCTTGAGCTTCTTGAACTTTCCACTCCTAAAATGCAAAGTGTCACCATCATAAGCCTGAAGCAGTTCAAGATGTGCAAGGTTTGGCAGATCTTGCAGATACACTAGAGGATCGTATTTTAAACAGCTCCATTTCAGAAATAGCCTGGCTAGGCTATGAAGAGACTGTATCCAACATGGTAACTCTTGTAGACGCCCTGACAAATACAAGCGTTGAAGAAATGGAGGTGGTGAACAAAGAAATGTCAGATCAATGACTTTACTCTCACCCTCAGAAGTAACAGAGAGGGCATGAAGATTAGTTAATCTCTCAATGGACAAACAGAAAGCCATCCCATCTTCCTCTCTAAGTTTCAAGATTCCTAACCTTCTTAGTTGACTTAGCTCCCCTAACTGCCTTATTATCATTCCACAGTCTTGGTTTGCCTCCACAAAACAAAGCTTTTGTAGTGCCTTTAAATTTCCTATTTCAGAGGGAGCTTTAAGACCATCTTTGGAGTGAAACTGTGCATAACCTTTGAATTTAAACTGATAGACAAGGACATGACGAAGCTTTTGAAGCTTGAGAATATCTACAGGCAATTCTCTGACAGAAGTGTTCTTTAGATCAAGTGTTTCTAGATTATGCAACTTCCCTATTATGTGACCTGGAACCGTTTTCACCTTTGTGTTCCTTAAGCTTAGATATCTTAAATGATACAGATCAATAACTGCTAGTGGAAACTTCTTCAAAGGTGCATCTTGATAATCTAAAACACTGAGCAGTTTAAAACCACTTGGGAACAGTTTTCCAAGGGGCACATATTCTCCAACCCCAAACATTAAAAAAGAACGGAGTTGAGAGACAGACCTATGTTGCTGCCGATATGGTAATGTACCGTGCACTGAAAGCCGCCGAATCTTTTCTGGCCATGCCGCACTTTGTTCTTTGACAATGGATGCAAAGTTTTGGTCTTTAGACTTCAAAATGATGATCTCCCGTAGAAGATCATGGACTCGCAAAGTTTTGACCCTTCCATCAGATGTTGTCCCTGCTACTTGTATTAAGTTTCTGTTCAGGAGCTCCTTCAGGTAATCATGTGCAACATCTTCCTTTGTTTTTCCTTCTTTGGCTTCAACAAATCCTTCTGCTATCCATAAGCGGATCAATCTCATGCGCTGAATCAGATAGTCCTGAGGAAAGATGCTTAAGTACAAGAAACAGTATTTCAAATGGTAAGGTAAATCATTAAAACTGAGGTTGAGTACAGTTTTAAAATTATCAAGTTTGCCATTGCCTTGAATTTCAGCTCCAAGACTACGGCAAATCATATCCCACTCATCAATCCTGCGCTTGTCTTTTGTGGCCAGGACACCACTGATTGCCACAATTGCAAGGGGAAGACCCTCACATTTTCTTAAGATATATTTACAGATGTCAATCAAATACGAGGGACATGAATCACCCTGAAAGGTGTTCCTACAAAATAGATCCCAAGCCTCATCTTCTTTCAAGGGTTGCAAGTTATACACCTTACCGCTGGATTCTATTGTGGAGTTAAAGGCTAAATCAGATCTACGAGTGGTGATCATGATCCTGCTACAACAATTACTGTTTGGCAATGCATATTTGACAGCTTCCCATTCATACATATGCCACACATCATCAAATACTACTAGATACCTCTTCCTCTGCAGCAAGTCTTTGATTATCATCTTGAGCTTATCACTACACATGCTTTCCATTCCCTCTGGAATTGGTCGCCTTATCTCAGAAAAGAGCTTCTTGGCCAAGTCTTTGAGAAGCTCCTCAATTTTACAAGATTGAGAAACAGTCACCCAAGCACAAGCTTTGAAGTGTTTTTTTACGTCTGGATCATCATATACTTTCTTCACCAAAGTAGTTTTTCCTATCCCTCCCATTCCAGTAACAGAAATCACTTTTCGTCCAGGACAACCATTGATCAACCATCCTATTACCTGTTTTTTTGGTCTGTCTATGCCCACTAGATCAGTGTTGTCCAGGAGAAGAGCATCTCCTCGTTGATCATGCCATGCGTTACCTGTTTCAGGATATGTTTATTGTTCTAGTCTCGCAAGTGAGAATTGTGTAAACAGCAAAACAAGTACATTTTTATTGTTAAAATCCAATTTGCTTACTACCTAATGTTCACTTTTGGTGCACCTACTTCATTACCACTATAAGTCTAGTATAAAAATGCAAGTGGCACTAAATAAATCACTACTCTAAGGGGAGAGATAAACACGGTCGCCAATTGGAGGTGTTCACATTGTTATTACTTGAAGCTTCCATATTATAGACTTGAATAGAGTCTGTGCCAGTTAGTATAGTACCTGTATGAACGGAATTTGAAGCCACTGAAGAAGTATCCAGTTTACTGCGGAATCTCTTCCGACTTGAAGAAATAGCTTTCAAGCGCGAGTTGATGGTTTTTAACTCATGTGCAATCCGATAGCGAGCTTTCATATTCCTGATACGGAGATAAATAGAGAATCCATTGTTATGGTTATGTACCTGGACAAGTTCCAATTCATCAAGAAGATCTTCAGCCTCATGAACAACATCTCTGACTTGCTTAACCCAGACTTTAAGTTCCTCATCGTTCTCTTCTAACGCATCTGCAACCCTTAAGAAGGCTCTTATCAGCTCCAACTGTCCTTTCAGGCATATCACTTCTGCTTGAACTCCAGTGAACAATTTCACCTTATTCTCAAAAACAGGTGCAAGCCTTTGGAGAAGAAAACCCACTGCACTCTCAGCCATCAACTCTGTACATTTTTTCTACAGCAACTAGTGGAAAGAAACTTGGTTTTAGACTTGCTAGCTATAGGAAGTGAAGTGCATAGCTTTTGAAATTTCTTATAATATCCTTTTATTCAACCCATTGATGCATGGTTTATACAGGAGATAGAGATGCAAGATTTTTTTTCTCACAAAAAATTGAAACATGACAGCATCACCAGTAGATAACTGTTAACGTGTCAGAAAATGAAACAAAAAAAGAAAAGTGCAATTAAAGCTCAAAAGTTATCTTAGATTATGTCAAGTTGAGCTTAAAAAGCTATCTTAAATATATATGAAGAGAAAAATCAAGATATAAAATTGCTGACTTACTATTAGTTTGATAATGTGGAGAGAAAACGCGTCAAGGGTTTTAAAACAATATTCCTTACCACAATGCAACTTCTACTGCTTAGAGGGTGCCTGATTAATGCCTTAAGAAATTTGGTTGAAGGCAAGATACCTTCGTTTTTCCTAGACATAATGTATTTTAGGAAAGGTAAGTTGTCTTTTATACTAAAAATAAGGCTTTACTGAAAGGGAATGAAAGCATCTGCATATGCCAAAAGTATCAAAAGAGTATTATCAGTGATTCTGAGCTTTGGGACAATTTTAATCTAGAAGACTTTGCTTGAAGGAATTTAGCTATATCGTACGTTTTGGTGGGAGGAAAAAATAGAGATCAACGAAAACAATGATAGTAGTAAATTTGGGTTTATTTTCTTGTATTGTTGATTATGTTTTGAATACCCATAGGTATTTTTAATTAAATCTTTATTGAAATTTTTTCTTATATCGAGTGTTTAATTTTTTTTTTCATTTAAGTATTCTTTTATTTTTGGTTTTAACGGATGATATGATTATTATTTTATTTTCTTGTCATTAACTCATGTATCAACTTGCTTTTTTTTTTTCGATCTCTTCTAATTTGTTGGTTAACTTGTTGATTTTTTTCTTCAAGAGCAAGTTGACCGATATATTAAAAGACATAAGAGAGAAAATGCAAGTTGATGAATTTAAGTTAAAAAGATGATGTATAGTCATTAACAACAAAATCAAATGATAGAATACTTAGATTAAAAAGATATTTTAAGCATAGATAGGATTTGTTTTTAAAAAACTAAATTGAAATCATTAAAATTGATAATTTACTTCAAAACTTAACTAGTCTTTTTTTTATTAGGATTATTTGAGGAGAAATGAATCACTCATTTTATATAAATCTAACTTAGAATATGCAATCGAATATCAACCTGTGTAAATTTCAATGATATTTTCTTGGATTTTTTTTCAAACTACACTTATATTAACCCCTTTACGAGCTCCGTAGCAAGAAATTATATATTCTGTTAAAGATAGCCCTTCGCGTAAATTGCTTTGAATAGGTAAATCAATCATTTGTCCTTCATGTACTTTATATATATATATA